>OIWQ01000207.1_pt1 | contig 74799 bp, 64 predicted proteins | sample 1587571 | NCBI WGS metagenome assembly OIWQ01 (sample SAMEA3888910, study PRJEB22519) | human gut metagenome | biome: human gut; feature: human-associated habitat; material: faeces | place: Denmark | collected 2010
GTGCCGGTATTTCTGAAGAAGAACGCATAGCCAAATATCCCTCTATGGAAGAAGCCATGCCGGAAATCTACAAAGAACTGGATGCCCTGCAGACCAAATTGGAAAACCACTATCGCGATATGCAGGATATGGAATTTACTGTACAGGAAGGGAAATTATGGTTTTTGCAGACTCGCAACGGTAAACGTACCGGAGCAGCTATGGTAAAAATCGCCATGGACTTGTTGCGTCAGGGAATGATTGATGAAAAAACAGCGTTGGAGCGTTGCGAACCTAATAAATTAGACGAACTTCTCCACCCTGTGTTCGATAAGAAAGCTTTGAAAGAAGCAAAAGTTTTGACTCGTGGTTTGCCCGCTTCTCCGGGTGCTGCTACCGGTCAGATTGTGTTCTTCGCCGATGATGCAGCTAAATGGGCCGCCGATGGTAAGAAAGTAGTAATGGTACGTATAGAGACTTCTCCGGAAGACTTGGCAGGTATGGCTGTCGCCGAAGGCATCCTGACCGCACGTGGCGGCATGACTTCTCACGCTGCAGTTGTGGCCCGTGGTATGGGTAAATGCTGCGTATCCGGTGCTGGTGCTATCAATGTGGATTATAAGACACGTACCGTAGAAATTGAAGGTATTACATTAAAAGAAGGTGATTTCATCTCTCTGAACGGTACTACCGGTGAAGTATATAAAGGTAAAGTGGAAACCAAAGCAGCCGAAGTTTCAGGCGATTTCGCCGCATTGATGGATCTTTGCAACAAATACACCAAGCTGAATGTCCGCACCAACGCTGATACTCCGCATGATGCGGAAGTAGCTCGCGCCTTTGGTGCTTCAGGTATCGGTCTTTGCCGTACAGAACACATGTTCTTTGATGCTGAAAAGATTGTCGCTATGCGTGAAATGATCCTATCACCGGATGTAGAAGGACGCAGAAAAGCTCTAGCCAAATTGCTTCCTTATCAGAAAGCCGACTTCAAAGGCATCTTTAAGGCTATGGATGGATGTCCGGTTAATGTTCGTCTGCTCGATCCTCCTTTGCATGAGTTCGTTCCCCACGATGCAAAAGGTCAGGAAGAAATGGCTAAAGCAATGGGCGTAACTGTACAGGAAATCAAAAAACGTGTGGAAAGTCTGTGTGAACACAATCCGATGTTAGGCCACCGCGGCTGTCGTTTGGGTAACACCTATCCCGAAATCACAGAGATGCAGACTCAAGCGATTCTAGGTGCTGCAATTGAACTGAAGAAAGAAGGATATGATCCGCATCCCGAAATTATGGTTCCCTTGACCGGTATCCTGTATGAATTCGAAGCTCAGGAAAAGGTAATCCGTGATGCAGCAGCAGCATTATTTGAAAAAGAAGGTATGGAAATTCCGTTCAAGGTAGGTACCATGATTGAAATTCCGCGTGCTGCATTGACAGCCAACCGCATTGCCAGCCGTGCAGAATACTTCTCATTCGGTACCAATGACTTGACCCAGATGACATTCGGTTATTCCCGTGACGATATTGCTTCTTTCTTGCCGGTATATCTGGAAAAGAAGATTCTGAAAGTAGACCCATTCCAAGTACTCGACCAAAATGGTGTGGGCCAGCTGATTGAAATGGCTGTAGATAAAGGCCGTTCAGTTCGTCCTGATTTGAAATGCGGTATCTGCGGTGAGCATGGTGGTGAGCCTTCATCAGTGAAATTCTGTCACAAAGTTGGTTTGAACTATGTGTCTTGTTCTCCGTTCCGCGTGCCTATTGCCAGACTGGCTGCGGCGCAGGCTGCAATAGAGGATTGATTAGAGATATAGCTAATTATTGAATTAGGCTGTAACGGACTGATAATCAGACGTTACAGCCTAATCTGTTTTTAGACGGTTCGTGCATTTGACCGCAGAAAATGAGCCAAATGAACGGCAAAACTTACAAATAGCTTACGAAATTTTGAGGGCGCACTTACAAAGAACTTACAAAAGAAAATAACTGTAAATCAATTGATTATGGCAACTTTTAAAACTATGGTTCGTTACAAGCGAACTGACGGCTTTTACCAAGTGTACATACGAGTCGTCCATCGTACTAAATCAGGCTATATCAAGACTGATAAGTTCGTAACTGAGAAGCAGCTCTCAAAGTCCGGAGAAATCAAAGATCCGGTAGTTAATGAGTATTGCTCACGTGAAATATTGCATTACATGGACATGATTAATCGTCATGATGTGTCGCAATATACCATAACTGAACTCATCAACTTTCTACTCAAATCTGAGGAGGAAGTTTGCTTTAGCGATTATGCTACTCAATTTATTTCACGGATGATAAATGAGGGGCATGAGCGTAATGCTAAGAACTACCGTTTGGCCGTTAACCATCTGGAGCGTTATTTGGGTACAAACAAGATTATGTTTCCCATTTTAACTTCTGCCGTTTTATCCAAATGGATAGACAGTCTTGCACAGACTAACCGAGCTAAAGAAATGTATCCTACTTGTATTCGTCAAATCTTCAAGAAGGCAATCAAAGAGTACAATGATGAAGAGCGTGGTCGAATCCGTATCAAGTTTAATCCCTGGTTGAAGTTAACCATTCCGAAGTCTGATCGAGGAGCGCAAAAAGCTATCAGTGCAGAAGCCTGTCGCGAGTTCTTTAATCGCCCGCTTCCTGTATCTAAGATGATCTCTCCCCTTCCAGAATTAGGAAGAGATATGGCGCTTCTTTCTCTTTGCTTAGGAGGTATCAATTCGGTTGACCTCTATGAACTCAAAAAGAAGGACTACAAAAACGGCATCATTGGCTACAAACGAGCAAAGACTCGCAATAGCCGTAGTGATGATGCATATATGGAAATGAGAGTTGAACCTTTCATTCTCTCTACCTTTGAGAAATACCTCTCAAAGGATAACAAGGACGAGTATCTGTTTAACTTTCATCAGCGTTATAGCAATTCGGATAGCTTTAATGCCAACATCAATATAGGCATTCGAAAAATCTGTGAGGACATGGGCATGGCTAAAGAAGACAAGTATTGTTATTACACTTTTCGTCATACATGGGCTACTATCGCCCAAAATGACTGTGATGCCAATCTGTATGAAGTTGCTTTTGGCATGAACCATAGTCATGGCTTCAATGTCACTCGTGGTTATGTAAAGATAGACTTCACTCCAGCATGGGAACTGAATGCCAAGGTGATTGATTTCATTTTTTTCAGCGATCAGAAGAGCAAGCAAGGTAAAGCCAGAGATTGGGATGAGCCTAAAGATGTACTTTTCCGTATCACAAAAAAGAAGATGATTTATGGACGAGCTTATTTTAAAGGTAAGGTAGTTGCTGAAATGACAGATATTGGTTTTAGTAATGTGGATGAGGTGATAGCAAGATTGGTAAAACAATTGCCCAAGGACATCCCTACTGGCTGTAATGTTCAGTTCCGTCTTACCAATTGTGATACGCAACGTGAGGCCGTCTATGAACGAAGCAAAGGCAAAGGTTTTTAATTTCCCTTGCAGTCCACAAGTGAACTTCCCAACGTAGAGGGAAAAACTTAGTTGATACACAAAAAGCCGTATCGGTCGCAATGACTTGTACGGCTTTTGTACTTCTTCCCTCATGCTGGTACACCCAGCTTCAGCCAGAGGCTTTGCGTCCTATAGCGATGGCAAATGACAGCAAGATACCTTTCCACAAAAGCACAAAGAAATTCTTCACCAACCATATGGCCAGTTTGAGTGTCTTCAAAAGCATCCATATTACAAGTTTGAAGAGCAATATCGCTACTACCAGTACCGGCAGTAGGTATAAGAATAAGAGTAATCCATATAACATAAGTTCAGGTGTTTCGTTCAACAATCAGGTCGCACTTCTCTATACAAATATACTGATTTTCAACGAAATAACGAAATGCTTTGTGGCGTATTTTAGTGGTTAAATATCACTATTTCAAATATTTAGCGCACTTGATATGTTGATATTTTGGATATACTTACCAAAAGATTCTGGTGAGATTTATCATGAGCATAAGGTATCATACTGCTTTATGAATATGGTTTCACCCACCTCAATAATCTGAACCCTTTCACCTAATTATCAAACGACCGACTGACCTCGGTTACTTGGTTGTAAATCATTGGGCCACTATATCATTGGAACATTGGCTGTTTCAGATTCTCAGAACGATAGTTTTCGGGCTATGGGTATTGGGGTTGATGTCACTATAGTTTTGAATAACTAACAATCCCATTATCCTAAGATATTTACAATCCGATTCTTTGTAATCCTACTTCTCTATACCTTGGTTACTTGAATCTTCGAAACCTTGGTTTATACACGATTGTGTTGCCCATTTCTTTGCAAGGCATTTCTTTCGATAACTTTGGTGCAATAAAGCTCCCTGGAGACCATCGAACTGCGTTGCAGGATTTGCTAAGCAAGTTGTACCTTTGTCATTACAAAACTGCGTTTTTCCATGTCAAAGGTGACTTGCCGACTGCTACTGCAGCGGGACGATTGCATCGTGTTTCGCTTTGCGAAAGGGTGTCCAGGATATTTGTCCACCCAATAATAAGAAGAAGATGAACCAACGAACCAAGTACTTTCAGTTACGACTAACCCCAGCGGAAGCCGAACACATCAGGGAAAAAGCAGCTGCCTACTCCTCTGTGAGCCACTATATCCGCTCTGCGATAGCGGAATACTCCCACGTGGATGCCAAGCAAAGACTCGAACTCATCAATGACCTCGGTGCATTCTACCGTAAATATCAGAACGAGTTATCTTGGATTGGTAGCAACCTCAATCAATCGGTAAAGCGAGCCAATGAACTTTCGGTTGCAGGGTTACTTGCACCCAGCTATGTTCAGGAGGTTTTGATACCTCAGATACAGGAGACTCAGAGAACCTTAAACGAGATAAAGCGAGGACTTGATGCTGTAACACAAAAGGCCATCAAGTCCAAGTGACTCAAATACTCAATTACCTAATTACTCAATTACCAAGAACACTCAGATGATTGCAACAATATTACCAGGTAGCTCGAACTTCCATGCTGTGGGTTACAATGAACGAAAGGTCGCGAAAGGTGTCGCCCGATTGCTCGAGATTCAGAATTTCGGAGCACTTGGAACCTTCGGTAAACCAACCCCTGATGAATTGGTTCAATATCTTCAGGATTATACATCCCGAAACGATAGAATCCGGAAAGCCCAGTTTCATGTGGCTTTTTCCTGCAAAGGTCGTGAGATGTCAGAAACAGAAGTGCTGGACTTTGCCCATCGCTACTTGTCCGAGATGGGCTATGGCGAAGATGGCCAACCGCTGCTGGTTTACTCTCACTATGATACCGACAATACGCACTTGCACATCGTCACCTCACGCGTCGCTCCCGATGGCAAGAAGATAGCCCACGACCATGAACGCAGACGGTCTCAAGAGGTTATCGACCGCATCTTGGGCAATGACCGGAAGAAATCAACGAAGAATGATATAGATGTAGCCAAAGAATACACCTTCTCTTCTTTCGCCCAATACAAGGCTATCATGCAGTCTATGGGCTATGAGGCCTATCAGAAAGAAGGAACGGTATTCATTAAACGTGGTGGCAAAGTGCAACAGATGATGCCTCTGTCAGAGCTGGAAGCTTTGTACAAAAGCGGTTGTCGAGAGAGAGCTCGTTGTCGCCAGCTACGCAGCATCCTTAAAAAGTATCGGGATGTAAGTGCTAACAAGGAAGAACTACAGAAAGAGTTGAAGAGTAAGTTCGGTATCGACATCGTTTTCTTCGGTAAGAAAGACGCTCCCTTTGGTTACATGATAGTGGACCATGCCAGCAAGACCGTCATTCATGGTGGCAGAGTGTTGGCTATGGAAGAGCTGCTCGATTTCGCTACTCCCGAACAACGTTTTGATCGTATCGAAAGCTACATCGACCAGTTGCTTACTCTCAATCCCAAGATTACCCAAGGTGAGATTTTCCAGAAGCTTCGGAAGCAACGTGCCTATATCAAGAAAGGTGTCATCTATTTTGACGGCCAATCTCGTCCACTCAAAGAGTTTATGGCCGAAGCCATTGACCGAAACAATCGCATTGAATGGGTAGAGAAGTTCAAGCCCACTACAGAGGCTGAACGAGACCTGCTTTGTCGCATCTTCAAAGTCAATCGCCCCGACCTTGTTTCCCTCTCATCGGAAAGGCCCCAAAACTATGAGCCAAGCATCACTCGGTTGCGTGAGATATTTGATGATGAAACGACCACAGCTTCAGTCAGAAGTCAACTTCGTGCCGAAGGCTTCATCATCCGTCAGGAGGAAGATGCAGTTTATGCCATTAACTTCCAAAAGCATATCATCATCAATCTCTCTGAGGAAGGCTTCAATCTGGAACGTTTGAAGTGGCAGCCACAAGGACATAACCAGCCTGTTCCTCAAACGAAGAATCAAGCTGGTTCGAAGTTCCCACGTTTACCTAAGTTCAAAGATGGCGGTGGTGGTAGCCAAAGTGAGAAGCGTGAATGGGAAGTTGGCCAAAAAAGCAACTACGATGCTGTTGACGATGAACGTACCTTGAAGATATAGATGTATGTACGGCTTATTGCATACTTTATTTCGTGGGTCGCAACTGCGAAGGAGGAATGCCCAGGTGTCGCTGACAATAGCGGGTAAAGTGGCTGAGCGAGGAAAAATGAAAAGCCTCTGAGATTTCCGTCAACGTCTGTGAGGGTTCGGCCAGTGTGCAGACTATCTCCTGCATGGTGAAGCGATTGATCCAATACAGGGGTGCCTCTCCGCTCACCTCGCGACAGACATCCGCCAGATGATGAGGGGTAATGCACAGGCGTTCCGCATAATACTTCACCTCCCGATGTTGCCTGTATTCACCTTTGAAGAGCAGTTCCATAAATCGCTCGATGAGTGAGGAGGCCCGCTCAGGTATGTCCCTGCGCTGATTCTTACGCGCATGAATGTCAAAGAGGTCGAGCACATGAGCAGACAGCTGGCTGAGCAAGGCCTGTTCATAATAAAGATGTGTGTGATTCTCGGCCCGCTCACGGATACGCTCCAAATCTGCCTGGCAATAGGCTGCTTCTTCGGCTGTGAGACTCATCACCGGATGGCGCATCAACGCCATGTGACCGATGGCACCATAGTGGCTCCGCAACATCATCCGGTTGCTCCAGTCAAGCGGAAGCGACATCACCTGTCCGATGAAACCCACTGAAAAATGGATGTCTGATACCAACGAACCCGAAGGCAGAATCAGGTATTCTCCGGGATTGACCACCCAGTGTACGCCTTCCAACATAAATTCGAGCACTCCCTGTTGGGGGAGCGCATGCATGGTATGGCCCGCCTGATTACACTCAACGAATAGGTCTGCCTCAGGAGGAGGGAATTCTATCTTTTTCATGCTGGTATCTATTTATTTCATGCGGCAAATATAAGGGAAATCCACCAAATATGAAAATACCTCCACGGTTTTTATAAGATAAACCTCACAGAATCAGCCTAACTTTGCCCCATCGAAACCAATAAAACAAAATGATATGCAAATGATTAAGTTAAGTAATGGGGTGCAGATGCCCCAGATAGGCTATGGCGTGTATCAGGTGAGTTCCGAAGAATGTGAACGCTGTGTGAGTGATGCACTTTCTGCAGGTTACCGCATGATTGATACGGCTCAAGCCTATCACAACGAAGAAGGTGTAGGCGCGGCATTGGCAGGCAGTGGACTGAAGCGTGAGGAGGTTTTCCTTGTCTCTAAAGTGTGGATTTCAAACTATGCTGGCGATAAACCGGCAAAGTCTATTGATGAGAGTCTGCGCAAACTACGCACCGAGTACATCGACCTGATGTTGCTGCATCAGCCCTTCTGCGACCGCTATAACGCTTGGCGTGCCTTGGAAGATGCCTATAAGGCGGGAAAAGTGAGAGCTATCGGTGTGAGTAACCATTTTGCTGATCATTTCATCGACTTGGCTTCAAATGTAGAGATTGTGCCGATGGTCAACCAAATGGAAACTCATATCTTCAATCAGGAACGTGCCTTACGCCCTTTCCTTGAAGACTTCAACTGTCACCTCATGTCGTGGGCTCCCTTGGCAGAAGGCCGTAATGGACTCTTCACGCAACCTGTTTTGTTGTCTATAGGCAAACAGTATGGCAAATCGGCCGCTCAGGTAGCGCTCCGTTTCTTGCTGCAAGAAGGCGTCGTTATCATCCCCAAAAGTGTTCATAAGGAGCGCATGGTCGAGAATCTAGACATTCTTGATTTCACACTTTCGGCAGAAGATATGGCGCAGTTGCATGCGCTCGATACTGCCCATTCACTATTCTTCGACCATCATAATGGTGATGTGACAAAAATGTTTATGGGATGGAGGGGATTGGTATGAAACAGTTTGCATCCTCAATCAAGCATTTCGCATGGACGCTGTTGCTACTGATGGGTAGCAGTCTTACCGCTTTAGCACAAAACAAAGAAACTATCCATATGAAAAAAGAACAATTAAACTTGACACAACAATGGGACAAGACGTTTCCCTTGAGCAATAAGGTAGAGCACAGAAAGGTAACATTTATCAACCGCTTTGGAGTCACCTTGGCTGCCGACCTCTATATGCCTAAAGGCGCTACAGATAAGCTTCCGGCTATTGCTGTGAGTGGCCCGTTTGGGGCCGTTAAAGAGCAAGCTAGCGGTCTCTATGCCCAACATTTGGCAGAACAAGGTTTCCTGACCCTCGCCTTCGACCCCTCGTTTACCGGAGAAAGCGGAGGAAAGCCTCGCTACACCTCTTCGATGGACATCAACACGGAGGATTTCTGTGCCGCCATCGACTACTTAGCTTGTCACAAACAGGTGGATGCAGATCGCATCGGCATTGTGGGCATTTGCGGCTGGGGAGGCATTGCGCTCAATGCGGCAGCCCTCGACCCGCGCATCAAGGCCACCGTCAGCGTTACCCTTTATAATCTGACACGCGTCACTCAACAGGGCTATTTCGACCGCATGGACGAAGCCGCTCGCCATCAGCTCAAGATGCAGCTTGCTCAGCAACGTACCGAGGAGTTTCGTGCCGGAGAGATCAAGCCACAGGGCGGACTGCCTGATCATCCTGCCGTCGATGCGCCCGATTTTCTGAAGCAGTATGTTGATTATTACAAGCGTGAGGAAAGAGGTTATCATCCGCGCTCGCTCAATTCGAATAAAGGTTGGAACATCACCACTCAGCTGATGCGCCTGAATCAAGACTTATGGACGGCAGCCGATGAAATCCGCACCCCCGTACTGATCGTTCATGGCGAAAAGGCGCATAGCCGCTACTTTGGCGAAGAGGCTTATCAGAAGCTTACCAGTGGGGCTTATGCTGCTAATAAAGAGCTATTCATCGTGCCTGGAGCCACCCATTGCGACCTCTACGATGGCGGTCAAGGCAATTTCATCCCTTGGAGTAAAATCACCACATTCTTTCAAACTCAATTGAATTATCAAACAGTAAATGATATGAACAACGAAAATAAAAAACAAGAACAAGCCATCTCATTTGAATCGCTTCAAACTGCGTGGAGCAAAGGCACACTCAATACAGCTTATGCACCTTATTTTATAGGTGATAGCTTCCTGGCACCTGTCGTTCCCAAGAACCTTCCGAAGGAAGAGAAGACCATCCAAGGCTATACCAACGTGACGTTCGAACCCGGTTGTCGCAACAATTGGCACATTCATCATGGCAGCCATCAAATCTTGATTTGTGTGGCCGGCCGTGGCTGGTATCAGGAATGGGGAAAAGCGCCCATCGCCTTGAAGGCAGGCGACATCATCGACATCCCCGAGGGAGTGAAACACTGGCATGGAGCACAAGCCGATGCTTGGTTCCAACATCTCGCCACACAGGTGGTTTGCAAGGAAGAGGCAAAGAATGAGTGGCTGGAGGCAGTGAGTGATGAGGATTATAATAGCCTGAAAACGGAATAAAGCATCCCCGTAATGAAGAAAGAAATATGATGAAGTAAGAAGTAACCTTACTCGTGGGCGCTGGCCAGATAGGTTTGGCCATTGTGCGCCGCATGGCCTTCGGCAAAAAGATTCTGGTGGCCGACAAACGTCTGGAGAATGCCGAGGGCATCTGTCAGACACTTAATGAGGCTGGTTTTGATGCCGAAGCTTTTACGATGGACTTATCGTGTCGTGCCGATATTCAGGCAGTAGTAGCCAGGGCCTTGGAGCTTGGCGACCTTACTCAACTAGTGTGTGCGGCAGGTGTCTCGCCCTCGCAAGCGCCCATTGAGACCATTTTGAAAGTTGATCTGTACGGCACGGCTGTACTACTCGAAGAGGTAGGAAAAGTGATTGCCAACAAAGGTGTGGGCGTAGTTATCAGTAGCCAGAGTGGCCATCGGCTGCCTGCGCTTACTCCCGAGGAAGATCGTCAGTTGGCCACCACACCAACCAAAGAGCTTCTCGCGTTCCCGCTGCTCCAGCCCGATAACATCCACGACACGAGTTGGCCAAGCGAAGCAACGTGAAGCGCGTGATGGCCGAGTGTGTGAAGTGGGGCGAACGAGGAGCTCGACTCAACTCCATCTCACCCGGTATCGTAGTCACCCCCTTGGCCCTCGATGAGTTCAACGGTCCTCGCGGCGAGTTCTACAAGCAGATGTTTGCCAAGTGTCCCGCCCATCGTCCAGCCACAGCCGATGAGGTGGCAGGAGTGGCCGAACTGCTGATGAGCGAGAAAGGTGCTTTCATCACCGGATCCGACTTTCTGATAGACGGTGGCGCCACCGCCAGCTACTTTTATGGACCTTTAAATCCCTCTGATTCAAAGGCAAAAGAATAACCCATTGAATCCCAAAGAATAACCCTCCAAAAGAGCAAATGATTATGAGAATATTTATTACAATCATTAGCCTTGTCTGCTCCTTGATAGGACTGACCGCTTGTGCGCAAAATCAAAGTAAAAATCAAACAACGAAAGAAATGAGCAAGAAGAAAATATTAGTAGCCTACTTCTCACGTGCCGACGAGAACTATAGCGTGGGTCGTATTAAAGTAGGGAACACCCAGATTGTGGCCGAGATGATAGCTGCCCACACGGGAGCCGACCAGTTTCACATTGAGACCGTAAAGCCCTATCCGGCCGAATACGATGCCTGTGTAGCCTTGGCTAAGAAGGAGAAAGAGACAAACGCCCGTCCCGCCATCAAGGGAGATGTGAAGGTGGAGGATTACGATGTGATCTTCATCGCCACCCCCAACTGGTGGGGCGAGGCTCCCATGGCCCTCTACACATTCATCGAGAAACACTCCTGGCTAGGCAAAACCATCATCCCCTTTGCCACCCACGAAGGCAGCGGCATGGGAGGCATGGACCGCCGCATCTTGAAAGCCTGCCAGGGAGCCACCATGCTCCAGGGATTTGCCGTTTATGGTCATGAAGCGCAAAACGAGCGTGAAGAAACCCAGAACAAAGTCGATAAGTGGCTGGGCGGACTTCAAATATAACTCAGGTAGATAAGTAGCATATCTATAATTTGGGTATTTTTATTCGCAATTAGGGTACCTCTGCTTGTACGGGAAACCCTTACTTTTGCAGCAGCATTTTCAGTGTGGAATGCTTGTGAACGAAAAGAATAAAATCGAAAACTTAAAACAAAAAAAATGAAGCCTTTTATCATTTGCCATATGGTGGCATCTATCGATGGAAGAATTGATTGCCCCATGGTGGCACAAATCAGTGGTGAAGAATATTATACGACGCTTGATAGCTTTGGCTTGAGCTCAAAATTGTCTGGTCGTGTTACAGCAGCTCTTGAGTGTACTGCTGTTCAAGCCGAAGTGGCGCAGCCGAATAGTAACCCTGTTTGTGTGGAATCCGTAAGCAAGGCCGTGGAAAGTGAAGAATACACTATCGTAGTTGATACGTACGGACGATTGCAGCTTGCATCGGGTGAGGCAAGCGGTCATCCGTTGCTCGTAATTATGAGTGAGCAGGTGTCAGAAGCCCATCTGGAGATGCTCCGTCGACACAATGTGTCGTGGATAGCAACGGGCAAGAAGAAGATTGACATGCATCACGCTATGGAAATATTGACCTCAGAGTTTGGTGTAGAAAAACTGATTATCGTAGGCGGTGGGCATATCAATGGAGGGTTCCTCGAAGCGGGACTGATAGACGAAATCAGTCTACTGTTGGCTCCGGGAGTAGATACTCGAAAGGGTCAAGTAGCTCTATTCGATGGCTGCACCTGGAAAAGTGACTCGCCTTACCACTTAAAGTTGCAAAGCGTGGAGCAGATACCCAATACTGAGGTGCTCTGGATACGCTATCAATGCAAATAGTATAAATCATAAGATATACAATTGAGAGATGGAAGAGATTAGAATTGATATGCGCAAGCCCGAGGAAAGTGAACCTGCCGAAGGTATCCGCTGTTTGCAACTTTGCTTTAAGATAAATCATACCATGCCCCTGACCGATGAGTACAATCAGCTGGTACGAGAGCTGTTTATGGGCCATATTGGCGAGGGAAGTCGTGTCATACCTCCTATGAACGTTGTGCGGGGCAATAAAGTCAAGATAGGCAAGAATGTAGTTGTGATGAACAATTCACTCTTTATGGCTGCTGGAGGTATCACCATCGAAGATGACGTGATGGTAGCCGCCAACGTGCAGCTCATCTCCAATAATCATGATTTAACCGATCATCAGGTGTTGATTTGCAAACCTGTTTTATTAAAGCGTAATAGTTGGATTGGGGCAGGTGCTACCATTCTTCCTGGTATTACTGTAGGCGAGAATGCCGTGGTTGCAGCAGGAGCAGTGGTGACCAAGGATGTGGAATCCAATACCGTAGTAGGGGGTAATCCAGCCAAGGTAATCAAAAGGATTGTATAGATTTTAGTCAACAAGCCAACGTCATATAGTCAAACAAGCTAGTTGTATTACTCCCAACGAGTGTAATATAATCTTCTGGATAATTAGCAAAGGGAAAGAGTCTATCAATAGTAGCCTCTTTCCCTTTGTCATTTAATAAAACTGGCCAAAGCTGGAATTTAAACGGGTGTGTTTGATGATTCTCATCAACTCACCCGAGCGTGATGTACTTTCTATTGTAACCTTTTTAGTTTCTATCAACTCCCATAACTGGGATGATAAGTCCACATGGACTAAGGTTGAATCAACCCAAAGCACAAAAGTGTTGTGCATTTCGTTTTGCAGGTCACTCCACTTATATATTTGTTGGCAAATCAAATTTTATACAGGAATGATACAGACTCCGATTATCGTCACATTCGCCAACCAAAAAGGAGGTGTCGGCAAAACGACCCTCTGCGTAACCTTCGCCAACTATCTGGTGACGAAAGGCGTACGTGTGGTGGTGATTGACTGTGACTTTCAGCACTCCATTATGAAATGTCGCAATGCTGACCTTCAAAAATATGGGGAACAGCAGATGCCCTATGAGGTATGGGCTTATGAAGCCAACGATAAGGAGATGATGACCTCCCTGATGGAGAAGCTACACAATGATCCTGAAATCGACGTGGTACTGATGGACTCACCTGGTAGCCTGAAAGCCGAAGGATTGGTACCCATGTTCGTCAATACAGACATCGTTGTGGTACCGTTTCACTACGATGTGGTAACGGTTCCCTCCACAGCCAGCTTCCTAATGTTTGTTGATAGACTCCGAAAGGCAGTTGGCGACCGGATGAAAGCCCAACTCTTTATTATCCCCAACTTGAACGATGGCCGAGTCGGAAAACGCTCGGAGTTAGTCCTTTGGGAGAACACCCGAGACACCTTTTCCAATTACGGTTATGTCACTTCCAAGATACCTAAGCGGGCAGATATGGAACGCTTCAGCACCATGGCCGCATTGGACATGCAGGCTGCTATCGTGACTCCGGTATTTGAGAAAATCTATGTGCGCATGTTCAATACGGTCAATCCCATTCGAGAGGTTGAGCTATCCGGCATACAGCTTACTGAAAACATAGTACCTAAGCCAGAGAAGAAGAAAAAAGAACGCCCACCTGAAGATACTACACAAGCATCCGAAGAAGCGGTAGATTCTACGAATAAAGATTATACTCATAACCCTCAAACTTCAGACGACAATGACGAATGACATTCCTCAAATAGACGACCTCACTAAAGGTATTAACGACTCAGATTTCATCTTAGGTAAACCCAAGGATAATGTGGTACCGACTTCTCCAGTGCCCGCTGAGGAACAAACCCCATCTGCCACCATGGACAAATGTTGGAACGACTTCATGAGCTATTTGGAATCTTCCGACGAACAGAAGGACAAAAGCGACCGGTTGGTTTGCAAACTCAACCGTGATCTGGCCGACTCATTGGATGATTGCAACATACATAACCGCTGCCGTAGCGACTTGGTCAACGCCATTGTTCGCTCCTTCTTCGAGAATTATCTGCCTTTATTGGCCCAATATCGCCGAGAGAAGAAATCCTTGTTTACGAACTTTAAAGACGAATAACATGAGAAAGACCAAATGGACAGACAATATGATTCGGGCACTTACCGAGTTATATCCAGTAGAGACAACTGCCTATACTGCCGCTTGTCTGCAACTGAGTGAGACAGCCGTCAAGAATCAAGCACGAAAGTTGGGGCTTGGCAAGATTGCCAAATCCAAGTGGATGGTACGTGCCGAGCATGTGCGGAATCACTTCCATCAATGTTCCTTCGCTGAAATGGCCAAAGAATTGGGCATTACCAAGATGAGCGTCAGCCGCATTGCAGCCAAATTGGGCTTGACACGCACCAAGGCAGAAAGCTATCAAGTAGCCTCACACATTCGTGGCGAGATGATTCGTAGAGAAAGACGTCGGGTAGTCTTCGGCTTGGAACCTATCACGCAAATTAAGGTCGTTTCCAATCGGGCCAGGGTTCGTCTTCGCTCTCGTCTCAAATCCAAAGGCTATATCGTAGGAGAAGAACGTAATATCCTTTTCTATACCAACGACATCCAGCGAAAGAATCACTTGGAATGTCGTGGTCTAAAGCTGGGACTCCGTTTCCTGCCTTTCCCATTTCCGTGTGAAGCATCCCTAGTAACTACGCCTTAATAACTACCGCTATGCAGTACGGACAAATAGTATTCATACTCTTCATCCTGATGATGTGCTATTATGCGGCCTTAATTGTCATGGATATACGCAAGGAGAAGGCAGCCAGAGCCGCTGAACACGACCTGCATTCAGAAGAGGATATAGACATCACCGACGAAGCACAGAGTTTCCAACCTGTTCAGGTGAGCCGTGATGAAACGCCTAAGGAACCAAAGGGAAACGAAGTTGGTAATTCCGAAGGTGAAGGTGATGAACCTGAGCAAGAAACCCCCACCCAAGACCGAATCATTTACCGGGAAGCCATTATGACCGATGGTATCTTGGTAGAGGAAATTATCCATGAAGTCAACAAAATGGCTGAAACCGGAACCAGTGATTTGGGAGCCGTTATCTTCAGTTGCGAGCACGCACGATAAGCAGAACTTGCTTATCACTCTATATACCCGTTTCTTTAGCGACCTCTGTTCCTTTGGCGATGACACCTATCAAATCATTTCAAAACAATGCAACAGATTAAAAAAGGATTCCTGCAAGTATGGAATCGTCTCTTGAGTACGCGATTTGCCCAATTCTGCTTGACGTTAGTAGTAGCGCTAACGCTTTCTGTCGGTAATCTGATGGCAGCCAGCAAAGGCGCAGCCGGCTTTACCAAAGCTACGCAGGAAGTCAGTTCCTATCAAACTCCAGTCTCCAATCTGATGAAGGCCATTGCCGCCGTGATTGTATTGGTCGGTGCCTTCAACGTCTATTTTAAGATGCAGAATGGTGATCAAGATGTCAAAAAGACCATCATGCTGACCATTGGTGGCTGTATTGCCTTCATCGCACTCTCCGAGGCACTTCCGCTCTTCTTCAAGTAATCACCTTCTAAATACAAAACAGTTATGGCAATGAATCCAGAAGGTTATCCCGTCTTTAAGGGGCTACAAAAGCCATTAGAGTTCATGGGCATCCGTGGTCGCTTCCTCACTTTGGCTGCGGCAGCTATTGGTGTCTCCTTTGTTGGCTTTATCGTCTTCTCCATCGCTTTGGGAAAGCTTGCAGGATTCATTGCCATGGTGGTGATGGCCATAGCCGGACTCATTACGATATACGTCAAACAGCGGGGCGGCCTTCACAACAAGAAGAGAGCAAAAGGTATTTATATTTACAAGAATCTTCGTCGTCAAACATAACTTTGGGAATCTATGGCACGTACTAAGAAACGAATCTTTGATGGACTCTATGCGCAGCTGGAAGAGACAAACGGCAATGTCGTGCTGTTCTCCGCCAAAGGCGAGCCGTCCGTTATCTTCGAGATGACCAATCCAGTACAGCAACTCTGTACCGATGCAGAGCAATACCAGCTCTTTCAGGATGTGCTCTCCAATGTGGTTCAAACCCTTGGCGAGGGCTATGCCTTGCAAAAGCAGGACATCTTCTGCAAACAAGCCTACCACCATGACGTTCCGGAAGATGCCGAGTTCCTGACCCGCAGCTACTTCAAGTACTTTGAGGGAAGAGAATTTACCGAGATACGTACTTACCTGATAATTACGCAGGAAGCCGTGCGCAGCCAATTTGTGCAATATGACCCGAAAACCTGGTTGGACTTCCATTCCAAGGTTTCAAAGGTAGATGATATACTCTCAGAGAAGAGAATCAAACACAGAAAGTTGACCAAAGCCGAAGTGAATGAGTACTGCCATCGTTTTATGGCCTTCCAGTTCCGTCATGGTGCCTTCTCGATGACCAACTTCAAAGCGTCCGATGAGTATTTGCGCATAGGTGACCGTGTGGTTCGCTCTTATCCGCTGGTGGACATTGATGAGATAAATCTCCCTACGATGGTGAAACCCTATACACAGATGAGCATCAACGGCTACGGCATCGCCACCGATTTGTTGGCTTTCTTGACCAATATACCCCATGCTGATTGTGTAGTGTTCAACCAAGTCGTACAGATTCCGAATCAACGTAAACTCCTTCGTAAGTTGCAAGCCAAGGCCAAACGACATGGTTCGATGCCGGATCCCAGCAACAAGATTGCTAAAGCCGACATCGAAGAGGTGTTGAATCGCTTGGCCATTGATAGTACCCAGTTGGTCTATACCAACTTTAACATCTTGGTGAGCTGTCCGCCCGAAAAGGTAACGCCCGTAACTTCCTACTTGGAAACCAAGCTTTACGAGTGTGGCATCTTGCCTTCTCGTACCGCCTACAACCAGTTGGAACTCTTCACGGATAGTTTTCCCGGTAATGCCTATGCGTTCAACCCAGAGTACGACCTTTTTCTAACCCTTTCCGATGCCGCCTTGTGCTTCTTCTTCAAAGAGCACTTGAAAGCCTCCGAGAACACTCCTTTGACGACGTATTATACCGACCGTCAGGGACTTCCCGTTTGTATCGACATCACTGGTAAGGAAGGAAAGGTAAAGATGACGGACAATGCCAATTTTTTCTGTATCGGGCCAAGCGGAAGTGGGAAATCTTTTCATATGAATACAGTCGTTCGCCAACTTCTGGAACAACATACCGATGTAGTCATGGTAGATACCGGTGACTCTTACGAGGGTATTTGTGGCTATTACAAAGGCACTTACATTTCATACTCTAAGGAGAAACCTATCTCCATGAACCCGTTCAAAGTCACCAAGGAAGAGTACGATTTGAACTTTGGCGAAAAGAAGAACTTCTTGAAGTCACTTATCTTCCTTATCTATAAAGGCAACGAGTTTCCTTCCAAGATTGAGGATATGCTCATCAACCAAACGATTGTGGAGTATTACGAAACTTACTTCCATCCCTTTGAGACGTTCTCAGAAAAGGAACGTGAAGGGTTACGTCAAAAGTTGTTAGTAGCTGCCAAGATGGAAGATGATTACGAGAGCTTTGCCCATCAGATGGAGGACATTGACAAGCAAATCAATGAAGAACCGAAGAATGAAAAGGCTGAAGAGAAAAGCCTTTTACTACCCTCAGAGGTACGTCGTCTGAAATTGATCCGCCAATGTCGTTCATTGAATGCACTCCTTCACGATGAAGCCGCTACTGTTTCTGAAAGAGAGCGAGCCCTTCGTATCATCGAGTCGCATAAGAAGGAACTGTACAACGATACCTTGCTTATCAAGATAGACAAGCAGATTAATCACATGGAGGAACAAAAGCGAAGGCTTAAAGTCAACGAACTATCCTTCAACTCTTACTATGAGTTTGCTCTGGAGCGTATTCCTCAGATTACCACCTTGGAGAAGATTCAGTTCAACATCCGTGATTTTGCGGCTATCCTCAAACAGTTCTATCGAGGTGGCGAACTGGAGGTGACGCTCAACTCTGATTTGGATGTCAATCTCTTCGATGAGCAGTTTATCGTGTTTGAGATAGACAAGATTAAGGACGACCCCGTACTCTTTCCCATTGTAGTGCTCATCATCATGGACGTGTTCCTTCAGAAGATGCGCATTAAGAAAGGACGAAAAGCCCTCATCATTGAAGAAGCATGGAAAGCAATTGCTTCGCCCACCATGGCTGAGTACATCAAGTATCTCTACAAAACCGTACGCAAGTTTCATGGAATAGCTGGTGTGGTAACGCAGGAACTTAACGACGTGATTGATTCGCCCATTGTCAAAGAGGCCATCATCAATAACTCTGACGTAAAGATCCTGCTCGACCAGACCAAGTTTAAAGACCGCTACGAAGATATTGCAGCCATCTTGGGCTTGACACCTATCCAACGCCAGCAAATCTTCACCATCAATGCCTTGAACAACCGTGAGAACCGCAGCTACTTCAAGGAAGTCTGGATATGTAGAGGTCAAAATTCTGATGTCTATGGTGTGGAAGAAGCCCCTGAATGTTACTGGGCCTATACTACAGAGCGTAGTGAGAAGGAAGCCTTGAAGATTTATCTTCGGCACTATGACACTATGCAGGAAGCCATCACTCATATCGAGATAGACCGCAAGAAAGACGGCAATCATTTCTATCTCGAATTTGCACGTAAAGTCAATCAACAACAAAAAGTAATGTCGTTATGGTAAAGTTACGTTTCTTGTTGCTGGTGACGCTATTGGCGGTCACTTCAACACAGCTCAATGCTGCTTGGCGCATCGTTATTGATCGTCGTAGTTTGGCAGCCGTGTCAGCCAATATGGCTTCTCAAAAACTCATTGAGGACCAGCATAATATTCGCTTGGACTCGATTGCAGAGAAACAGCGAAAGGTGGAACTCTATACCATCAGTATGGCTACCATCAAGGAACTGTATAAGATGTCGATGGAGAACATCAATGGTTTTGGTACCGAAAGCCTCTACTACAAAGAGATTGGTACCTGTGCCTTCGACATCTTACAGAGTGTCCCGGAACTGGTGAAGACCGTGAACAAGGCAAAGTTCACCAACAAACTCTATTGTCTGACCGAGTTGAGTGGATTGGTGATGGAGACCCAGCAACTGGTGGGAAACTTCGTTAATATTGTAAACAATGCTAAAGTCAGAAATCCCCTCAAAGGACAAGGTACAGCTGAACAAAAAGACGATGGCTATAACCTGTTGGACAGATACGAACGACTATCCTTGGCCAATCGCATCTATACCGATTTGATGGAGATACGCTATAAGGTCGAAGGCATGATGATGATGGCACAGTATGCCACACTCAATGACTTGTTCTTTGCCATCGATCCCGAAGGATGGGCCAATATCATGACCCTGAGAAACGGTGTGAGCGGTCTTATCCAAGACTGGAATGGTCTTGTAGCTTCCAATTACTAACCTCAAAACAGGAAAACTATGATACGAAGAATCGCATTTTATATGGTCATGGTCTTCATCGTACCTCTCAAGTTATCAGCAGGCGGCATACCTATTCCCAATGATTTGCCTACCATTGAAGCGCTTATCAATCTTCATAAGGCCATCAAGAAAGATGAAGATAAAGCTTTGCAACGAGTGACCACCAGCTTTGGAGAGCAATCGATGCTTACCAAAGGGGCGAATAAGTTCAATGAGGTGCGCACCACTTTGGACACCAAACTCAGTAATGCTCATTCCTATCTGGTCTTGGCAGGAGCCGTTTCTTCTACCGCCAATTCGCTTTATCAGTTAGTCAAGGAGTACAAAGATTTTACAGGAAATACCTTTAATCACGTATCCAAGAAGCCTTTCGTAGCCTGGTACTACACTGATGCCAATTTGGCCATTGCTCGAGAAGTCAAGCACTGTTACAAGCTCTATGCTTCGGTAGCAGCTTCAGGTATCAACCTGATGAAGGCCTCCATGGATGAGAAACTCAACTTAGTCATGACCCTCAAAGCCGCTATCGACCGAGCAAGATACATCATTGACAATGCCAATCTCTATTGCTACCTCATGACTAACTGTGGATGGAAGCCCGACTACATCTGGGAAATACTCAATTCAGATGTAACCGATGAGATCGCCAATCGTGTAATCAATCAATGGAATCAAGGATATGAAAGCTAAGAACATTATAATAGCCCTTCTTACCATCGTGAGCATTAGCTACCCACTCAAGGGCAAAGCACAAGCTATGGTGCATGACGAAGAGAAAGAAAAGCAATGGAAGTCAATGGAGAATGGACCATGGGATTTTGCCCCTGACTGGTACTACTACTTCCTGCATAAGAGTTATTCTGGCGCAGAAACCTATTGGAAATGGGCCGGGTTCAAATCAGGTTGGCGGGTACGCTTCAAGGAACACAAATCCAACGTCAAGCGCATCATGCCGGTGCGTGTGATGGCCGAGGAAACCCAACGACAGAAAGTCAAAAAAGCCGAAGAAGAACGTGCCTACATCGAGGAACTCTACAAAGAAGAGTTGTTACGTGAAGCTGATCGCGCAGTTGACCTCATGTATTCCACGTACAAGAGCGAGTTCAATCGGATGCAGGACTGTATCACCGAAGGCTTACTCTATTGCCTAACAAAGAGTAAAGGCCAACTTCAATACCAAGTCGATGAACTCAGCCGACAGAATGAAATCATCTGTGCCGACATCGCCTATATCCATAAGACAGGTATTGGTTACGGACTTGAAAATGCCAAACGTCAGCAAGCGTATGAAGAAGCCAAGGAGAAGATGAGTAAACTGGTGGATCGAACTGCTCGTTTATGCGCTGTAGCAAGTACCCATTATTAGACAATCAATTGCAAACTATAAAAAATATACACATGAATCTATTAGCTGTAATACTGACCATCGGCCTTCCAGCCATTGATGAAAGTCTGGAGAAACTGTTGGTCGCCATGGAGACCTTTCCGAATGTTGCGGTACTAGGCGATGCTGTCAGCATGGCTCGGGCGTTGGGACTGTGTCTAGCACTTTGTGTAGGCTCCTATGAGTGTTGGATGATGATGTTGGGCCGTCGGGGGATGGATGTGATGAAACTCTTGCGTATCATTGGCATTTCTATCTGCATTTCCTCTTCCTCTTGGATATGTTCTGCCCTGCAGGTCCCGGGCAAGGGACTGGAATCCGCTACTCATGCCATGGCCAAGGCCAAGAACCGAGAAGTAGCAGCTTTCGAGCTAAAGGTAGCCCAGAAGCAGAGTGAGTATCTGGACCGTTTAAGAGCCGTGCAAGATTCTATCTCCACCGCTCAACAAGTAGCCGCCATTGGCCAGGATGCCGCTTGGTGGGACAAACTCATTTACAACGTAGAGAATCTGGGTAACACTATCAATAACTACGCCCAACGGGCAGCTGTAGCAGCCGAAACCAAGATGAGCGAATGGATCAACGATGTGGTGCGCTTTGTGGGTGAACTCATTTTTCAGATGTCCTACTATGGCATTCTGGTGGCACAACGCATCTTCATGGCCATTATGGTCATCTTTTGTCCCATCATGTTTGCCCTTTCCTTGGCACCACCATGGAACTCCGCATGGAGCCAGTGGATGTCCAAATACCTTTCCCTCTCGTTATGGGGCTTTGTGACATACATGTGCCTCTACTACATCGACTTCATTCTGCTCTACAACCTGCAACAGGATATGGTTGCCTACAATCACCTCCTGCATGGTTCCGTAAATTCGTGGTCACAAATCGGGGCTTTGGGTTTGCAAGGCATCGGATCCAACTGCATGTATGCCATGGGTATGTTAGTGGGTGCCTACATCATCCGTTTTGTGCCCGAAGTTGCCTCTTGGTTGATTCCCGGTGGTGTAAGTTCCGGTACAGGTTCAGCAGCAGGTGCCACCGTAATGGGCATGGCTACTACTGCAGGTGCGATGGCAGGCAGTGCGGCTGGTTCTGTAGCCGGTAGTACGGGTTCCATGGTCAAATCAGCGTTCAAATAATCTCAAAACTGATAAGATATGCTTATAGAATCATTAGCTCAGAAAACCAAACTCGCCATGATGACAGTCTTGGCCACCATCGGTGGTTGTGTGGTCATCTGTGGATTTACCGTATGGTGTTGTATCTCGTTGGTCACCCAAGAAAGGAAACAGATTTACATCTTGGATGGTGAAATCCCTTTCTTAGCCCAACGCGCCCAGTTGGAGGCCAACTTCACGATGGAAGCCAAGGCTCACATCCAACTCTTTCATCAATACTTCTTCAATCTGCCACCGGATAACGATTACATCAAGTGGACGTTAGGCAAAGCGATGTATATGGCCGATGGTACGGCTTTGAAGCAAAAGCAAGCTATGGATGAGAATGGTTTCTACTCAGATATAATTTCCTCCTCAGCAGTCTGTACCATCATTTGCGATTCAATCCAGTTTGATGAACAGGAGCGGAGGTTTACTTATTATGGTACACAGCTTATCAAGCGTCGTACCACGGATTTGAAACGTTCCATGGTAACTACAGGCTTTATCGAAACAGTGCCGAGAACGAGAAACAATCCACATGGGTTGATGATTACCAACTGGAGAACGCTGGAAAACAAGGATTTGGATTACTAAAACGGATTACGGATATACGCTTATGAAATCATTCAGAAAGACATTGCGTGAGCACCGGCTCAAGACGCATGAACAGATTCGAAGTTGGTTACAACCAAAGTTGGGACGACTGGGTACAAGATACCGATTGGCCGCCCGAATCCGTTTGGCCAATTGCTGGGCAAGAAAGCATCCCAAACGAACTTTCGCCACTGTGGTAAGTTCTTTATCACTCCTGTTGTTGAGTACCGTAGCTTTGGATCAGCTACATGCCGACAAAGAAAATGGGCCTAATATCAGTATGATTGCCAATATGGAACCTATGTTTGAAGGCTTTCGAACCATTCAAGCCAATAAGGATGTGCATCGACACACCTTGCAGAATATGGCTTTAGAGGGTCAAGTGTTACGGCAAAAATTGGATTCCATGATAGCCATTCCGCATAAGTCGCATATGGATTCTATCCGTATTATCCAAAGCTATAGGCAATTGGAGAACATAGTCAATTCACTCAAAAACAACGATACCCCATGATGAAAATCAACTTTAAACAGCCCAAGTATATCTTTCCGCTGGTCATCTTCGTCCCTCTATGCGCCTTGATATACTTTGTGATGCAGACCTTTGGCGGGAGTAGCGACGAGCAACAAGCCGTAGCAACCGACCGCATCAATATGGAGCTTCCCAAGGCCAATGCCGAGGAAGCCGGTGACAAAATGTATGAAATGTCTCGACGCTTTGGTGACGAAGATGCCTTTACCGCCGTGGGTGGTATTGGTGAGGATAAGAAAGAAGATGAAGAACTGGAGCATGGCTACAGCGAAGAGGAACTGAATCGTCTGGATGCAGCCGAAGCGGAAAGACTTCGACAGCAGAAGGAACTCGAAGAACTGGAGCGCTCTTTGGCAGAATCCAAGAAGCATATCAATAGCTATGCTTATGGTGGAAATAATAATTCCAATCCTTCATCTAATTCTACCGATGACTTCGCCCGTGACCTCGAAGAGATTCAGCGTCGTAGCTATGAACGTCAGAAAGCAATCGAAAGTGGATTAGGCTTTGGTAAGCCTGAAACAGACGAGAGGGAAAAGAAGCTGCGGGCGGACTCTATTGCCAAGGTACGTCAGGAAGAGAAGGAACGCAATCGGCCGAAGCTGGTGATGAAGTCCAAAGATACCAATGCCGATAAGTTTCATACAGTATCTGCCGATGAAGAAGCCGTGGAAGCCAAGCTGATTCGAGCCATGATTGACCAAACTACCAAGGCTCGAGAAGGTACCCGTCTTCGCTTCAAGCTCCTTGATGACGTGACAGTGAGTGGTACCAAGCTCAAAAAAGGCACGTATCTCTATGGTACGGTGACTGGCTTTGGTCAACAACGCGTACGGGCTACCATCACCAGTATCTTGATTGGCGATAAGTTCATCAACGTCAAGCTCTCGGTCTTCGACAACGATGGCATGGAAGGTTTCTATGTCCCAGAATCTGCCTTTCGAGATTTCGTCAAGGATGCAGGCTCCAGCACGGTACAACAGAATGTCAGCTTTGATTCGGAGAATGGTGAGACCGGAATATCCGGAGAAGCCATTGCTCTGCAAGCGTTGCAAAATATGTACAACTCAGCATCCTCGGCCATCTCCTCCAACATCCGAAAGAACAAGGCGAAAATCAAGTATAATACCATCGTGTATCTGATTAACTCAGAAGAAGCACGATAGTTCAAATCCATCTTTAACTCCTAAAATTAGAACATATGAACACGAAGATTCTTTTAATCGTATTCGCTTTTCTCTACGCATGCAAGGTTACTGCCAATGAGAAAATCTATGTAAACCTCGAAGTAACAACCCACATCCTGATGCCGGAGAATATCAAGATGGTGGACATCTCTACGCCTAAAGTAATAGGTAACCAATGCGCCGATAACATCGTGCGTATCAAACCCTTTCAGGAAGTTGACTCTACCAATACCTGCACCTATGCCGAAAACGAGCTATTGGGTACCTTGACGCTAATTGGTGAACGACGTATTGCACAGTACGACATCATTTATACGCTCACTCCCCAGATGGCAGCCTCCATCTACCGAGTCCCCTATAGCGAAACGCAGTCATACATCAATCCAGAGGTGACGATGCCCATGGCTGAGATGGCGCGTTATGCTTGGGCCGTCTATGGCAGCAACCGCAAGTACAATCAAGTGGTATCAAAAGCCCACGGCATGAAAGCGGTAGTCAATAATATCTACTCCATTGGTGATTGCTTCTTTATAGATTATTCCTTACAGAATAAGACGAAGATTGCTTATGACATCGAAGAACTTCGGGTGAAGTTGGCCGATAAGAAAGAGACGAAAGCCACCAACTCGCAGACCATTGAACTGACTCCTGTGTATTCGCTCAATCATGTCAAGAAGTTCAAGAAACACTATCGCAATGTGCTGGTACTTCCTAAGCTAACCTTTCCAGAAGAGAAGGTGCTTCGCTTGGAGATTTCCGAGAATCAAATCAGTGGGCGTGTCATCACGCTCATCATTGAGTATGAGGATATTCTCAATGCCGATGGCTTTGATGCCAACCTGATGAAACATACCCCTTACTATCCGTATTACTACATATCCGATTAAGCCATGAAGAAGATCATCCTACTCATGCTTTGTGCCTTTACAGCTATGGGCACATTTGCGCAAGATAAGAAACTCACTGTGAATGCGGGCTTTTTGTTCCCCAGTACGTTAAATGCCATGGTGGGTTATGAATACCCATTAAGCTATGGGAATGCAGTTGAACTGTATGGAGAAGCGGGTACACATTGGCAATCGCCTACCTGTCATCGCTTTTGGGAGGATTACTATTGGGATGGTGGACTGGTCTATAAGCATCGACTGGTTCGTTACAAGAATGGAATGCTTCGCTTCCGTTTCGGCCCTCAGTTCGGTGCTGTCCAGCGCAAGTTCTTCATGGGATTGGAAGGTGGCTTTGAATATAGCTATGTTTTCCAAAACGGATGTGAGTTCACCTTGATCCAAAAGAATAACGTGAACTTCCTGCATGGAGATACCTTTCGCAATGGCTTGTTGATAGGTTTCAAGATACCGTTCTGACCTCTTTACTCACATAAACCACTTTGCTTATGGCATTCGAAGAAACTCGCGAACAGCAGCAGATGTACAACTACTTCCGCAGCTGCATCTATATCTTTCTCATCATTGAGATTGTGATGAATCTGCCAGTGACAGCGGATAATCGCATCACGCAATTCATCATCGACCTTCTGGGACGGTTCAAGGTCTTCAATTCGGTATCAGGTTGCAAGATTACCGAACTGATTTGTATCTGTGTAGTCTGCATTGGTACTAAAGCTAAGAAGGCGTTAAAATTCAATCTCAAGACCATGGTCGTCTATCCTGTACTGGCCGGACTGACCTTAGTGGGACTTTGCTTTGTCTTCCATAACATGAGCATGGGCATTAGCTGGATGGGCTTCCCTGCCAATCGCATTCTCTATGCAGTCTGTTCCGTAGTGGGTACCATGCTGGTGCATCAAGGCCTCGATGGCATCGCCAAGTATTACAACTACAAGGTAGGCGAAGACCGCTTCAACTTCGAAAATGAGTCGTTTCAGCAGTCTGAGGTATTGGTCAATAACGACTATTCCGTGAATATCCCCATGATTTACTACTGGAAGCAGAAGATGCACAAAGGGTGGATCAACATCATCAATCCCTTCAGAGCGACGATCGTCTTAGGTACGCCTGGCTCTGGTAAGTCCTTCGGCATCATCGACCCGTTCATTCGGCAACATGCAGCCAAAGGGTTTACCCTTATGGTCTATGACTTTAAGTTTCCAACGCTTGCCAAGACGCTTTTCTATCAGTATTGTAAGAACCGCAAGGCTGGACGCTTGCCTGTCAACTGTGGCTTTCGCATTGTCAATTTTACCGATGTAGAGTACTCCAATCGTATCAACCCGATTCAGCGGAAGTACATTCCGGATTTGGCAGCAGCTTCAGAAACAGCAGCTACACTATTGGCTTCCCTTAATAAGGGAGGTGGGGAGAAGAAAGGAGGTTCAGAGGCATTCTTCACCAACTCAGCAGAGAATTTCTTGGCAGCCATCATCTACTTCTTTGTCAATTTCCATCCTGTGGGTTTCCGGAACGGCAAGAAACTGAAACGGTTTGTTTCAGTAAATGGACAAAAACTGGAAATTGTGATTCGTAATTGGGATGACTTCAATGCCATCGACAAGGACGGTTACGTGATTCTGGACTTTGTGGATGAGCATGGAAATGATGTCTCTACCGATGAAGACCGTATGTTTGTGGATTTGAATGGCTATCGTTACAAAGACCGTAACGGCCAAGAAGTCAAGATTGATCGATGCTGGTATGAGGATGAGAATGGTCAAGAGGTAGAACCCGATACCATTACAGGGGAGTATTCAGATATGCCTCATGTACTTTCTTTCTTGGGCAGACCTTATGATCAGGTGTTCAATATCCTGATGCAAGACGACAAAATATCATCACTGATGGCTCCATTCAAGAGTGCTTACGAGAACAAAGCAAACGATCAGTTGGAAGGTATGGTGGGTACACTTCGTGTGAATGCAGCCCGATTGGTATCTCCAGAGGCTTATTGGGTGTTTACCGGGGATGATTTCGACTTGAAGATTTCAGACCGCAATAACCCCAGCTACTTGGTGATAGCTAATGACCCGGAGAAAGAGCAAGTGATAGGTTCCTTGAATGCGTTGGTGCTCAACCGTCTCATAACCCGTGTCAACTCGAAAGGAAACATTCCGGTAAGCATTATTGTTGATGAGCTACCTACACTCTACTTCCATAAGATAGACCGCTTGATTGGTACTGCTCGCTCCAACAAAGTAGCTGTGACCTTAGGTTTTCAGGAGCTTCCGCAGCTGGAGGCTGATTATGGCAAGGTAGGTATGCAGAAGATTATCACCACCTGTGGCAATATCTTCATGGGTGCAGCTCGTAACAAGGAAACGCTGGAATGGGCGCAGAATGACGTGTTTGGTAAGGCCAAGCAGACTTCCCGTTCCATCTCCATCAACGACCAAAAGGTATCGACCACTATTTCTGAGAAGATGGATTATCTGGTTCCTGCTGCTAAGATTGCAGATATGGCCACCGGTTGGTTGGCCGGCCAAGCAGCCCGTGATTTTACCGCTACGGATGACAGTATGCTGAATAGGTTCGACATCGAGCAGTCCGAAGAGTTCAAAACGACGAAGTACTTCTGCAAGACCCACTTCGATATGAAACAGATTAAGGACGAAGAGGATCACTATGTACCTCTTCCCAAAATCTATGAGTTCAAGAACGACCGTGAAAAGGAAGTCTTACTCAATCGTAACTTCAAACGGGTGAATCAGGAGATAGAGGATTTGGTCAAAGAATTACTTGGAATCGGTTGATTATGAATGCAATCAAACTTCCCGCATTAAGTGGTAGTTCACTAAAGGTCATCGCTGTCGTTTCTATGGTGATAGACCACTGTGCCTACTTCTTGATGGAACCGGAAACAGTACAGTATGAGGTGATGCGGTGTGTGGGCCGCATCGCCTTTCCTGTTTTCGCCTTTTTGATTGTAGAGGGTTTCTTGCATACCAGAAACCGAATGCGTTACCTCCTTACCTTATTGTGCTTTGCTGTAGTGAGCGAAGTTCCTTGGTCTCTATTGAACGGGAACGATGGGACACATAATGTGTTGTTCACGTTAGCTTTGGGTGTAACTACTCTGATGTTCTTGGATAAGCTAATCAAGAGTAACCGAACATTGAGTATTTCGGTAGTGCTTGTGATGGCTTACCTTGCTTATTACTTAGGGGTAGATTATGATTGGAGAGGTATGCTAATGATGGCTATCTTCTTTATTTTGAAGAGTAAAGGTGCTTCTCATTCACCCTTTAGTCGGGTGCTTCAGCTAGTATTTTCCTTCCCCTTGATGATGCACTATGGTATGGTAGGAGCAATGCTTGCCTGCTTGGTTCTTTTTATGTATGATGAGAGCAGAGGATTTATCCAAGGGAGAGTCGCCAAGTATGGATTTTATGGCATTTATCCCGTAAATTTCTTGCTTATCTGGCTTATACGCTGACTATAGCATCTTCAACACCTTAATCACCGACCGAATGTAGTTTGGATCTTCCGCATATCCTATATCCCTGAGCCATACCAAGTAGTTGCCACCTTTATAGCGGTATTGTACCTTGGTATAGTAAGCACGGACGCTTTCCGTCCAGTGATTAAACTCATAGTAATCTCCCGTTCGAGGATTAGTCAGACCAAATAGATTGTGCCGATTCCGACATAGAGGTGAAGTAAACCATCCAGTTTCCAAGATAGCTTGTGCTAAGACTATTTTTGGATGTTGGATGTCATGCCGCTTGATTTCCGCATAAAGATTAGAGATGGTCAATTCAGAAAGTCCTCTCAATTGCCCCTTCTTTGAAACCTTCGCTTTTACTTGATTGAGGGACACCCTTTGGTCACATTTTTGGACTTTGACCAAAGTATCTGCTGGTGTATCGTTAGCAACCTTCTTGCCCATTTCAAGAGCTAAAGAATCTTTCTCTCCCTTATGTACAGCCACATTCTTTGAGGAAACCGCCTCGATGGCAGCTTCCTTGGTGATGGTATAGAACTGAGCCGATACCATCTGGGCGTTGAGCATCAAGAGTGATGCTATCAAAATAGTGTTGCGCATTTCTGTAGGAGTAGGCTTCCGCCCATACTTTTGTGACGGACAAGCGGTTACGACCGCAAAATTAACTCCTAAATAAATGGATATGGAAATGCACAACAGAAATCAATCAGAAATGCTGCCTTATGAGAAATTGGCAGTATTGGGCATTGACCGCGAAAAGGCTGATAGTTTACCCATTGAGGTAAAGGAAAAGCTAGTCGCTGGTGAAGTCACACCACTTATGCAGGTGTCGATAAGTGCCCAAAATGGTGACGTAATCACCATCCCCCTCAAACTCCAGCTGACTACAGACCAAAATGGCGCGCCGGCACTGATGGCTTATCCCGTCCGTGCAGCCCTCGAAGTGGAACGCAATCAGGCGCTTCGTCTCACTGAGCAAGAAGCGGAGCGTTTAACGAAAGGGGAAGTGATTCAGAAGGCGGTGGATGTGAATGGGGAGAAGACACAACAATACCTTCAACTCGACCCTGAAACGAAGTCGGTTATCCATCGCCGTGTGACGGACATCAAACTGGAGCAACAACTCAAGGACATGGAGAAGGTCAACGACATTGAGTTGGGAATGCAACAGAAGCAGCAGGTTCGTGAGGGTAAGCCCGTAGAACTGGATGTAGGTGGCGAGAAGGTGGCTGTAGGTATAGACCTCAAAGAGCCGCAAGGATTCAAAGTGATTCAGGGCGATATGAAGGAATGGGACAGACAGCAGAAACTGCGCTACGATGACCTCCACCCAGAATACTTGGGCCTGGTGATGACGGACAAGAACCGATGGGAATACCAGCAGGTAGTCGATAAGCAATCCCAAGAACGAGCCTTGAGACTGTCATCCACTCAGAAAGAATCGAAATCTCAATCTCTCAAACTTTAACCCTTTACAGCTATGCCCAAACAATCACCTCCAGAGAAAGACAAAGATGTGGGTATTCTCCAGCAGTTCGACAATTTGAAGAAGAAGCATCCGGATGCGGTTCTCCTCTTCCGTCATGGCGACTTCTATGAGACTTTCAAACAAGATGCGGTCAAGGCAGCAACGGTGTTGGCTATTGCCATTGCTGATCGAATCTTCCCTATGGAGAAAGAGCCGATAAAGGTAGCCTCTTTCCCTTACCATGCTTTGGATGCCTACTTACCCAAACTTATCCGAGCGGGTATGCGAGTGGCTATCTGTGATGCACTCGAAGCTCCTAAACAAATCAAAAAAGAATCCACCCTTTCAAACAACGAAACTATGGCGAAGAAAAAGAAAGAACAAGGTACGCAGGAAGAACCTACTCAGGCGGTCAAAAGTGCTGCAGAGGAAAAGCCTGCCAAGAAATCGAAGGCTGAAGCTACAGTGGAAACTAAGGCAGATGTCAAGAGTGAGCAACAATTTGAAGCCAAGCAGGAGCGTAAACCCCGTGAACCGCAGATGATAACAGCCAATGGGGAGAAAGTGACGCATGGTCATGCTTACCAAAACACTACCAATCCCAATGAATGGTATTTCACTGCTAAGATTGATGGTCAACAACTGAAACCACAAAAGATGGATGCTGCCGACCTGGCCGCTTATCAGAAGAAAGAGATGACGGTGCCCCAGCTGATGGAGCGTTACTATCCCAGTAAGCTCCAACCGAAAGTATCTGAAGAAGCCTTCAAGTTCCCGAAGCAGATAGCCGGTCCCGATGGTGCCATCAATATCGACAAGTTCAATGTCTATAAGGAGAAAGATGAGCAACGCCCAGATTTTGGCAAATACAAATTCTATGTCGAGGTAGGAGATACCAAGATGTCTGCTGTAGCTTCTCGTCAGGATTTGAATGCCTACTTTGATCGAACGATTGCCCCCACACAACTGGTAGAGAAAAATTTTGGCGAACGACTTCACTTGAAGTCTGCCTATGAGAAGTACCAACTTCCTGAGGGTGCCGATGCAAACGGCATTCGAGTAGCCAAAGACCATAACGACAACAAATGGAAAGTATCTATGGACTTGGGCGATAAAGGTCAGACCTCTAAGAAGGAGATATCCTTTGACGATGGCTATTCGCTCTTCAAGTCAAAAACGGCTACCCGTGAGCAAATTGCAGCCAAGTACCTGCATACAGAAATCACCGGACTACTCGCAGCTCCCACTGCCAAAATGGAGAAATCAGCCTCCATGAAGATGTAATATCATTATCCACTTAAAGAACAAAGATTATGTCAGCAAAAATGAATCACGAGGAGTTGGTAGAACTCCTGCAAGACGGTAAGATAGGCTATCTCCGTTTCGTTATGGACGGAGAAAACTCACAGGATTATTTGCATTGGTGCCAGAAGCATGGTACTGACCCTACCGATGAGTCCGCAGAATTTTATGTAGGACAGACCGACATCGCTCAAATGGACAGTCAGGTCATGAATGACGAAGCGTATGGCATATGGCACTAATACTTCCTCCACCGGCAATGCAGGGCAGGTGGCCATCGATCGCTTTGCCGAGATGATGATTGCCCGTATGGAGCAGATGAAGAGTGCGGATTGGAAGCAGGGTTGGATAGGAGGAGCATCCGGTTATGCCGGTCTTCCTCAAAATGTCGGGGGACGTAACTACTCCGGCTCCAACTCTTTCTTCCTCCAACTCCAGACAGCTGCCATGGGTTATCAACTTCCGGTCTATCTCACCTTCAAGCAGGCGCAGAATCTCAAGGCGCATGTGCTGAAAGGCGAGAAGGCGTTTCCGGTGGTCTATTGGGATATGCTGGTCAGAGACCAACATGGACAACGTATCAGTGCAGAGGAATACCGTGCCATGAGTAAGGACGAGAAGCAAGGACTGGAAGCGATTACGTTCATCAAAGCTTTTCCGGTCTATAATGTGGCGCAGACTAATCTGGCCGAAGTGCAACCCGAGCGGATGCAGAAGCTATTGGATAAGTTCAAAATGCCTGAGCTTCGCGATACGCAAGGCATGTACGAACATGCTGCTCTTGACCGCATGATTCAAACGCAAGGTTGGCTTTGTCCCATTCAGGCTGATAAGCGTGAGAATGGTGCTTACTATTCGCCCAGTAAAGATATTGTAGTACTTCCGATGAAGGCTCAATTTAATATTGGCAATAGTCCCGATGAAACCTATCGGGGCGGTATGGAGTACTATTCCACCATGCTGCACGAGATGACGCACTCCACCATGACTCCGGAACGACTGAATCGTGAGATTGGCGGTAAATTCGGTGATCCATTGTATGCCAAAGAAGAGTTGGTAGCTGAGTTGACTGCTGCAATGATTAGTCACTCCATGGGCTTTGACTCCAAGATAACCGATAACTCAGCAGCCTATCTGGATTCTTGGATTGGGGTACTGAAGAAGGAACCTAAGTTCATTGTATCGGTGATGGCGGATGTCAACAAGGCTTCGGAACTAATCCTAGACCATGTAGATAAGCAACGCCTACAGCTGAACGAGCAACCGTACTTGGCCAAGAATTATCTGCTGGCACCTTTGGATGGCGTAGAACTACCTTTCAAGAATGCAGCGATTGTCAAGACTCGAAATGGAGACTATGGCATTCGTGCATCTTATGATGGCGTGGAGTTAGGTTTGAAAAAGGTATCGAAGGAAACGGCTCGAACTTACTTCCAGCTCACAGATATGAAGGACAAGAACGCTTTCTTGGTGATGACTGCCCAAAAGACTTACGGACCGGAACTGGCCACGATGCGCCAAACGCAGAGAGCGAACGTCAGCCTCGGTATATAGTGACTCACTTATTATAAACGCTTAAAAACAGCAGACCATGACTGATTACAAGATAAACTTCAGGGAACTGAAATCTAAGGTGGGCATCGATGATGTGGCTTATGATTTGGGGTACAAGCTGAATAAGAAAGCCGGTGTGGGTCGCTATATAGAACTGGTATTAGGTGATAGTGATGACAGAAACATACGTGATACCATCATCATCAGTAATCCTAATAAGAAAGAAGCTCAGACCTTCTTCCGTCGGGATGGCTCCAAAGGTGATGTGGTTTCACTGATTCGTGAGAACCTCAATTCCTTTAACGTGTCTGGCAAGGATGAATGGCACAGAGTAGCCAAGGTACTGGCCAAATTTGCCAATGAGCCTGAACCTGAGTATCATGAAGACCGAGAGTATGTAAGGGCAGCCAAAGTGAATGCTGTTTTTGATAGTTCCCGGTATGAAGTAAAGCCGATGGACACAGAGAAGCTTCCGTCCTTATTCGCACAAAGAGGTTTGTCTGCTGAAACTGTTCAAGCGCTTGCTCCTTTTATCTCCTTGATTCGAGATAAACAGAATGGGAAGTTTGAGGGCTTCAACATTGGCTTTCCTTATACCCAAGGGGATGATACCACAGTCAAGGGTTACGAGATACGAGGCTATGGCGGTTATAAATCCAAAGCCGCAGGAAGTAATTCCAATTCTGCGGCATGGGTAGCCGACCTCTCAAGGGGTAATCACGATGCTGTCAAACAAGTTTTCTTCTGCGAATCCGCTTTCGATGCCATGGCTTTCTATCAACTAAATCGCTTGCAGCTCTCTACTGATATAGCCTTGGTGTCCTTGGGCGGAACTTTCTCTGATGGGCAGATAACAAACGTGATGCAGCGCTTTCCGCAAGCCAAAGCCTACGACTGTTTTGATAACGACTTAGCGGGACGTATCTATGGCCTTCGTATGTTGGCTTTATTGGAAGAGATACCGATGAAAATCAATAAAACCAACGAGGGGATTCTGGTGGAAGCCAAAGGAAAGGCATTCTCTTTGAGTCAGGACCGTTCATTGACTGCACAGTTGAGTGAACACTTACACATTCGTTACCGTATGGGACAACGGTTACCACCCAAGGCTTTCAAAGACTGGAACGATTGTCTGTTGAATAAGCCCGTGGAAGTGATAATGACTCCTCGTAAGGAAGAACGTGAACAAAAATTGGCAGAGCGTAGAAATGCCGGTCTCAAAATCTAACGAATATGGAAGCAATCTCAATTCATACAAAAGCAATGGCTCTGGTGGTTACATTAAGCTTTGCGTTTACTGGTACTCCTATACTTGCCCAACAAACCGACCCAGCTCTAACTGCTGCGGTAGTGGCGCAAACGGTGGTGCTGAATGACATTCATCAGAAGCGCAAGAAGACGCAAGAGAGAATAATTGCAGCCGAAGCAGCCGTAAGCATCGCCCTCGATCGGGTACATCGGGTCGAAGACAAAATGCTGGAGTACCTATCCAATGCGCAAGGTGCCATGCAGAATCTGTATCAAATCAAGCGGGCAGGAGAGTTGGTCACAAAGGAGATACCGCAGAACATCTCTTTACTGACCAAGTCTGTAGGTGGCAACCTGAAAGGAACGGCCATTGCGGCCATCGTGTCCGATGAACTGACCGATGCCGCTACACAAATGGCGGCTCTCTACCCTTTCATGAAGCAGTTGGTGACTTCGGGTAGCTACAATGTGACGAACTCTGATGGCAATAAGGAGAAGCACAAGGTCAACCTGCTCAACTCTTCTGAGCGATACTATGTGGCCAATGAAGTGGTGACAAGGCTCGAAGCCATTAACACAGACCTCTTCATCTTGGCATGGCAAGTCCGTACCCTCTCTTGGAACGACCTTTGGTTCTCCCTTGACCCTGAAGGATGGGCTAACGTAATGTCTGGTAAGAACATCATTGGCGGCATCATCGCAGACTGGAACCAAGGGTACGTGCTGAAATGGTAAAAATCAAATCAAGAATCAAAAACATTAGAAAAATGGAAACAGAAAAGAAAACAATCGGTCGCTGCCCTTTGTGTGGCGGCAACGTAGTGAAGACCTGCAAGGGTTATCGCTGTGAGAATAACTTGGGTGAACAACCCACTTGTACCCTCAATATCAATAGCATCATCGGTAATCGGAAGATGGGTGATGAGGAAGTGACTGAACTCCTGGAGAAGCGTAGCATCCTCTTGGATGGCTTCGCTACCAAAGAAGGCAAAGCATTCCCTGCTGTACTGGAGCTGGCCAATGATGGGGCTATCAACATGCTGTACGTTATCGGCAAATGTCCCCATTGCGGTGGTGATGTCCGTGTCAGTTCGCGTGCCTTCAACTGTTCCAACTACAGCAACCAGTCAGCTCCCTGCACCTTCTCCATCTGGCGAAACATCGGTGGTCATCAGCTGACCTTAGCCGAAGCCAAGGAAATCTGTGAAAAGGAAATAACGAATTCAGAACTGGAGATGTATCGTGAGGATGGAGCCATCTATCGCAAACGTCTCGGCCTTTCTCCGGATAAACTTCAAATCGTGAAGATATGAGACCGGGTATGAAAATCGTGATTATCTTGATCACAGCCGTCCTGTTTTGGGGTGGCATGTTGGTCGCTTGTGTCAGTTGTTCGGAAAAACCGAACAACTTGGCGGTGAAGGTGGCTGAAAAAGCCTTGATGGCTACTGTGGATCATCCGGAATCAGTCAAGATTCTGGGCATCAGCAAAGCTGATTCTGTCTTTGGCAAGAACTATGTGACCATGGAAGAGAAGATGGCACTCTCTGTAATGATGATGAAAATCAACGAGCAAGTGATGAAGGCCACGAACAACTTCGAGGATTTCAATCCCGACAACAGGGAGATGAATGAGTTGGTGGAACGTCAAATGGAAGCCATGACTACACTTCGTGCCTTAGTGGCCTTTGGGGACATTCAACCGGAGGTACATGGACAGAAGAAACCGCAAGCTCCCTTCTCAGGTTGGAAGGTCAAGGTGGAAGTTGAAGCACCCAATGCTGAAGGGAAGCTGTGCCGTTCGGAACATTGGTTCATTCTCGATAAGTCTGCCCAATTCGTTGTCAAATCATTTGAAATTCCCTTGTTATGAGACTAAATCAAATCATCTTATCGCTGATGCTGGTGGTCTCACTTTGGGTAACTACCTCTTGTGAGTGTAACCATGACATCGTAACACCTTTTACTTCTTCCCTTCAAGTGGGGAATGTGGTGTGTGCCGATGGTACCGTGATTTCCGCTACAGATTTCAGTAACTCGGGCAAAGAACCGGTTGCCATCATATATCATGTGAACCAAAATTCTGAAATCAACTGCCTCGGTTATGCTGTTTACATCCACGATATGGATCCTCAAACCTTTGCCGATAGTCTCGGTGTGGAACAGGAAACATCTGCTTCACTTACTGACGAGGATGGTAATGCAAATACTTACGCCTTATACCATTGCGAAGATGTTTCTTCTTCAATGGCCATCAAGGTCTTTGACATGTGGAGCTATGGCCAGTCGGCCTTCGTTCCTTCTATTCGCCAGTTGAGTTACCTCTTTCCAGTCAGATATGCTGTGAACGAACGAATAAAGGCTGTGGGTGGCGAGCCCATCAGTCTGGAGCCAGGCGACTGTTGGTTATGGTCATCTACCGAAGTGGAAGGTCAAACGGAAAACAAGGCTTGGTTGTTCTCCATGCAGTCTGGTACTTATCAGGAAACGCCAAAGAATCAGGCGCATCGGTTCAGACCGATAATCTCCATCTATCATGTGGAGTAGGCATAGACAAATCCATGCTGACAGAAGATGAGTCGCGTCATCAATCTGCAGCATGGATTTACTATAATACTACAATTCGGTCTATTCAGCGTCAAATACTTCGATGGCCACACATTTACGTCCTCGAAGTCCGACAAATCCCTTTGCCACCAATTCTGTTGCTTGGTCTTCTGCATCACTACCACTGACGGCTGTAATGCTCAAAGTCTCATGTTCATCCAATTCTGTAGTAATCTCCACTTCATAGTGGTGCATGATTTCGTGTCGATTATCTTCCAATGCTCGACTTGCCAAATCTGAAGTCCAATTGATCTTAGTGGCAGGTGCCTTACGCATATTCTTCAGCATTTTTACCTTTACAGCAGCATCAGACCCATCTGGATTGACTTTGCGAAAGCGCTTGCAACCACAAGAACAGCTCCATATCGGTGGCCGACGAGGTATATTATTACCACCCATGATGGCATCCTTTCGGTACTCCAGCACAAACTCAATCTCAGTCATGTCTCCTGTGCCATAGATTATATCTACCACCTGACTACCACAATCTGGGCATTTTGAGGGTTTGCGTGTCACATTGATGATACGTGGTTTCCTTTTGTCTAACATAAGCGTTACAATTTCTCTTTGATATTCCAAGTGATACAATTCAAAGCGCCACCTTTCTCGACAACTTCAGAAGCTTCTATCTGTAGCACTTTACATTCAGGATAATAGCTTTGGATTTGTTGAAGTGTTTGTTCATCTTCTTCTGCGTCCAATCCTGGTATGACAATCGTATCGTTCACACGCAAGAAGTTGATGTAAGCTCAGTTATTCTTATTCGGATGCTCCAAATGGTAGCTTAGCTTCTTCACGGTAAAGTGTTTGCTCAGTATATTTTCAAACCTCTTAGCGTAATGAGAATCAAAATCATCGTAATTAGTCAGAAGAACTGTGTTGTCGTCGATAGCCTTAATGATTCCGTCTGCATGTCCATAAGGTTCTTTTATATCCCATGGCAGCATGATAACATCACGATGGAAGATTGAACAAAGTTGCGCTCTAACTTCAGCAGGCTTTAGATGGCTATTTTCAACATAGACCTTTTCCGTCATGATGATGTACTTTCCTGCTTTTACCACATTACCACCATCAATCACCAAATCTGTTTTATACGTTAGTATGCCTAGCTCTTTACATACAGAATCAACATCAGTAATGCTCTCTTTGTCTTCTTCACTCTTTTGCAGATAGTCTGGATTATAACAATACTGTACGAAGTGGTCATCATAAATTTGTATGGGCATGTAATCACGAGCCCATATATCATTGGTTGACTGCATTACTTGAAATACTATTCCATTATTTTGAAGCAAGGAGATAAAGCGCCCATAGAAATCTGGGCATTCGTCTTTTAGCCAAGAAGAGATATACACTTTATTGGTATCTGAGTCTACAATCTGTTTGCGCTTGAACTGCCATTTGCGTAAGTCTTGTACATACTTCTTGTCATCTGTTGCTAATAGTGCAGGATAATCAGAAGCCTTTTCTTTTTCACCATTGACATCAAATTTAGCTACATTCTTACGAACATCTGCAGTAACTTCAACTGGCACATTGCCATCAACCCACTGTACAGAAATACCATCAAATAGGGATGATTGCTGGTAAAGCGCTTCGTAAAGCATCGTTGAACGGTCATCATTCTTTCCGTCAATTTCAAACTCACGAATTAGCATAGAAGCTCGAATGGCATTATCTGGTGAGTCACCTTTTTCAAAGGCAATATCAATACCAGACACATGATTATGTAGAGTTCCGAAATCGAAAGCAAGCTTGGGATTATCTTTCATATTGCGGTGGTACACAATATAATCCTTAATTCCGTGTTCGGCCTCTTCATGATAATAGAACTCCACGCAGGTAGGGCGAACCTCTATATCAGGACCTTTACCTTTGACACAAAAGTGTCCGGCCAAAGCCGTTTGGGCTATAGTCTCAAATTCTGCGGGAGTTTCATTGCTTCCGTTGATTATGTTTTGGCGAGAGGATTCACTGAGTGAAAAGTCTCTCAATCGTTGTTCAAGTTTGATCATAGCTTATTTCTTTTCTTTGTTGTAAGGGCACAAATCGATGGTCAGTTCCTTGAGTTGCTCATCTGAAAGATGCATTTCTCTCAATAGATTCAATAATTCTTCCTGTCTGGGTTGTCCCAATGTCATGCGATAGAGAGCCAGCACTTTTATGAGGCGTTCGTACTTGTATCGATCTCGACTAAGGGGATAGAGCGGAACAATACGCTCGATATATTCAAGTCGTGAACGTTGCTCATCCGTCAGTTCGGCAATAGGCAGGCACCAATAAGGTACAATGTCGGAATGATGGCCTTTCAATGCGGTATATGCCGTAGAGAAAAGGTCATCCCAAGTGTGGAATGAGCTCGTACCATAAAGCTTTGCGACATTTCGCCGAATGGCCAAGCATTTGAAACGATTGATTCGGCCTTCTCGCTGCTCCAAATCTACGGGATTGGAAGGCAGGTTCCAATGCACGATTTTTCGTGCATACCAGTGGAAGTCCAAACCTTCTTGCCCAACAGACGTGGTGGACAGTATAAAGGGACGGAAGGGCGAATTGAAGGCTTTACGAATGTTGCTCGTACGTGCCACAGCCTTATCCGTAATCGTTTTGTCAATAAAAGGAATGGCAAAATGGCAGCGCATAGAGAACTTCTTCTCTTCATTACCCAAAGAGTCATTAGTGTCTATGCCTAAGTTGCTGGTATCGATAATAGCCTCCTTGACAGCATTTCCCAATTTCTCGGTCTGCATCATGTGGGCATATTCGTCAAGCACAGCTTGTAGATTGCCAAGCGCACAGTAGTCGAGCACAGATTCATAATAGTCGTCATCGTTCTTTTTGCTATACACCAAGTCGATAACGGCAGCACTTTCAGGTTTATTGAAAACTGAAACAATAGCTTTGGCCACAACCTTTGCATCTTCTTTATCACCCGATTGACGATAAGCGCATACTGCGGGGGAGGCTATGGCGATGTCTGTCATCACGTCTAAGGCATTTGCAGGAACGTACAATCCCTCAACCTCTTCGAGCGGTTCTCCATCGAGCACATTCATCAGCGCAAGAATCATTTTCGCATTATTTCTTCCGTTTTGAGGAATCGGACGAATAACGTCATCTATAGATAACATGTCTTGAATGCGCTGTTTGACAACCTTCTTAATCATGGTCAATCGCTCTCCGAAGAAATCGGCTGGTTGATAGCAGGCAGCCAATGTTTGAGAAGGATATTCCAATAGTCCATCGGCTCTCAAGCGATTCTCACCATAGCGGTTCTTCTTTTGGGAAATATAACGCAACTCCTGATTTTGCTTCTTCAATTCGCCAAAGGTATAAAGCTCCTCGTAGTAGGACATCATGACGGAAATCATTCTTGGCACCATCTCCCATGAAGAAAAGAGAATCAGCTTTGAAAAGTTTTTAGCGTCTTCACTCTCAAAGAGTCTGCCAGCTTTGTAATATGGATTGGAGGCTGGCACCCAGAGCATTAGGTGTGCTTTCTTCTCGTGATGAGCACCAAACACAAGGTCGTGAAGCGATTTCAGTTTACCGCTGGCAGGACTAATAGGGCGATAGTTGTTGATGACAAATTTGCTGAGAAGCAACGCGTCTAACTTGCAAACATCCTTCGCATCCGTCCGCTGCAAGGCTGAGACGATGCGTTTTTTCAACTCATACTTATCCATAAAGGATAGTAGATAAGGTGAAGACTTGACATATTCCATGGGAACATTACCCAAGCGTGTTTTGGGATTACACTCAGACAGGTAATCCATCAGGTTTTGGCATTCAGCAAACGACAGAATGTCCTCGGATTGCACTTCGACATCGCTGACACGTGAGTCATCGATGATACCACTGTTAAACCGTTCCGTGCGGCACATAACGCTGTAAAGCGCTTCTTCTGCTGTCTTCTTTGCAGTAATGAGCGGTGACAAATCGACTACTTCGGTTCGCTTTAAGGCTGAAGAATAGCTTTGCCACAACAACTTAAACTGGTTGGTTTTGTCTTTTGTGGCAAGGAGGAAGTCCATCACTTTCATGAAGTCTTGATAGTGTTCATCCATGCCATCCGTATTTAGTTCCTCAAGTGTAGAATATAGCTTATAGGGCGTGGCTGAGAGAAGCAGAATTTTTGTATTGGAACGTTCGTTGTCGAAAAACTTGTTGGCCAACATCGACTGTTCATCATCGCCCTGTTCGAGTAAGGAGTTAAAACGCTGAAATTCATCCATGATGACCAAGTCGGGGTCGAGCATATCAATGCTGATCTCAGCAAAGATTCGACGCAAGGTGTTGATGATAGCGGCACGTTCACGATAGTCACAACCATTTTGAGCGTAATCCAACACTTGACTGATGATTTCATCTGTCAGTTTTACTTGCAACTTGTTGTGCATCTCTTGGATATACTCGTTACCGCATAGCTCGATTTTCTCATTATAGCTATTAATGAGCTCCGACCAATATTTTACGCCGCATCTGAGGAAGTCGTCTAACTCATTTTTGTACGAATCAAACTGTGGCTGACGACTGAGGATGTTATACATTAAAGCACGCTCGTTGGCTGTACCTTGGGCACTGTAAAAGCGAAACGAGGTGGAAGGCGTAAGCGGGATGATGGATTCTGGCATCTCGCCGTCGTTGTGCTGTTGTGCTATGTCCTTCTCTGCCAACTTGATGTAGAGGTGCTGCATGGAGAGGCGACTCTCGCTAATGCTCATACGATTTTCTACGCCCAATTTCTCTATGTTTTGGTCGGCAATATTAGCATTGGAACAGATGTAAACCACCTTGAAGAAATCGTCTTTCTTCTCCTTGTGCCATTCTCTTACCAGATTGATGACTTGCTTGGCCACAAAGGTTTTGCCAAGTCCCACTTCATCGGCAAGTAGCACACGGCGATGATCCAAATCTTTGTAGATGTGGAGAATGCGCTCAGCTGTGGCGCGCTGGAAATCTTTTACTTCTTGGCTCATAAGCGTTTAATCTGTTTTAATGCGTTCTCGAAGGTTTGATACATTTCCATGAAATGCTCAGGCACTACATCCTTATCTGCCTTCTCTACAATTTGACGAATGGAAGCGATTCGCTCGGGATTGGTGTAGGCCATTCTAACCATGTCTTCGTAGAGCGAAGTGCTGAGTTGCTGCTCCATGGCTGTGGCATGATCGATGGATAGTTCTTTTTCCAACTGCTGACTTTCCAACATATATTGCTCCACATCGTCGGTAAGCATAAAGGCGAGATAGTTGATAAACTTACCCTTGGTGTTGATGAAAGAGCGAAAAATTGCATTGTCGCGCTCTTCTGTGGGCATACCTTCTGTCGGGAGTTTTATTACGCGACGCAGCTTGTCAATGCTTGTCACATAGAACTCCGTGAGTAAAGAGAGTGACAGCCCCGTAAAAGTCATACCGTCAGCCAAGGTAGCTTCTTTTCCCTCACACCCTAATGGATAGAGAGTAACAGTTCTGTCAGGCAACTTGTTTGGTCGGCACGCAATGGTGATGGCGTAGTTGTCGGCTTGGCCAGTGATTTGTGCTTTCTGTAAAGCAGCAATCGCTGTACGCAAGAGCAGTTCATTGGTGACATCATCATCTTTTGCGTCGTCGCTGGGGATGGATGTTACCTTTTCAAACATACATTCTTTACTGTCGTTAATCAGTTCGCTGCGATACTTATCATACGAGGACCTGTTACGAGCAAATTGTAAATGCAGAAGAAACTCAACATTTCGGTTGAAGCCATTCTTTGTGGCATTGGTTGAGCCAAGATAAAGATGATTGTAACTGCGGTTACCTTCGTTGCGACGCACGAAATAGATCTTTTCATGCAAATCAACGGCTACATCTTTCTCTACTTTGTCAGTCAGCACTTCCTTGGGGACATAGACGCCATCATTGAATAATCCAATCATATCTTGCGTAATAGAGGAATGGCGGGTGATGAGTGTCTTCTTTGCGCTTGGCGCACAGTTGGTCATCTTGCCCAATACATCCATATCCACAAAAGGTGAGATGATAAGCATCTCGGCAGCATGGTTCAATATGTCTTGTTCCAAACAGTCGGAATAGCCATCGTAGCCAGAAATGCCCATCGGGAAGAAGTCATAATCTTCGAAAGGAGAATCTGTCAAGTCAAAACGCTCGATATAACTGAGATCTTCACAAATGGCTCTCATATTCTTTCGGATGTTGCGGTCGTCAGCTTTACCTACGAGCCATGAGAGGAAGTCTATGAGTGGCGCATGTTTAGCTTGCGCTCTTTTCGTAGCAGGCTTTCGACCAATTTTACCTACCAATTCACACACCACATCCAAATCATTGGAGCAAGTTAGGTTACGGGAGAGGACAACGAGCTTTATCTGGCTCTCATCGGTGTCTGGATTTGTTTCTTTGATGACCCACACCTTGGGATGGAAGTTGACGAAGCCTCCACCTTTAGCTGGCAGCGTCACTTGCACCACACTACGTTCCAAAAGTGCATAGACTTTGGAGTTGGCTTGTGGCACAGCAATGCAACCCGCATTGCAAAATACGGCGAACTTGCCAGCGGAGCGATTAATTGTTTCCAAAATAAAGTGCGGCGAGCGCATCGTGGCTTCCGTCAAATCTGTCATCGTGCCGAGCATAAATGGCACCGACAGCAGTGTGGGCATATCCAGACTATAGGTGGTGCAAACTGCATAGTCTACCACAAAGCCTTCGCTTTGCATCACTTCGGTATAGACGATGTCATTCCATATAGCTTCAGCCATTGTAAGCCTCCTTTCTTAATTCCTCAGCAAACACTTTTACGGTTTCCCATCGGTAGGTGAGTTTGTAGAAATGAATGCGGTTCTTTTTGTCGTAGGTATAGGCAGGATTTCCAATCTTTCTGCGACTGCCTTTTACGCGACGTTCACGATGGATGATGAGTTGATCCAAGCCACCACCTTCAGCCGTATCGTTGGCCGCAATGCGTTCAGCTACTTCCTTACAGAACCATTTGCCACTATTCTCTCGAACACTTATGGCACTCAGCACTTTATCTATATCTGTACCACTGTTACGATACGCTTGGAGTTCTTTTTCAAAGAGCGTGCGCATTTCGTCGTCTTCGTATTTTGAGAAGATGTAGTTGTAACGGATATGAACCATGTACATAAAGTCGGCAAAGCGTCTCGCCAAATCCTGAACTTCTGCCAGCGACGCTGGTAGTAGATTAGTTGGAATTTGCTCAAACTTGCCTGCTATAACAAAGTCAGGATTGTCCACAATGTAGCGCAATAGTGTACCCTTACATGCTTCAGCTTTGAGAATATGGTCTGTGATAAAAGCCTTATCCTCTACAGTGAGGTCTAATGAGCAGCTTTGCGTGAAATCATAGTCAACATTAGGGAAGGAGCAGAATTGAAAGAGGCCAGACTTATCGCTTGCGTCATCGTTGGTATCTTCATCCTCGCTCTTACTCGCCTTGGGAGCATTGTGCAAAGCTTTGGAAGCAGAGTAAATGAGGTCATATAGTTGCGAACTGCGCAATATTTCAAAGGTTTGCAGGCCTGAGTTATAGATGTAGGCAGGGTCGTATTTGACGTAGTTCGTCCAGTCTTTACCTATCATATCACTGCCTGTTATTCCGCCCTTGCCAGGACTACTTTCACACAGATTCTTCGTCATAATACGTTCAAGCCGAACAATCTCAGCCTTCACTTCATTCGGGCGATTGTAACGCTTTTCCGTAGCTTTACGATAGAGCTGTGGCATCAGCGAGAAATACTTCATGTGTTTTTGCAGGGTGGAGATACCCGGGAACATGCGGTCTGCAAAGGCATCACGAATACGGCCAATGCCAAGTTCGTCCAATGCCACTGATTCCGAAGTCATCTTCAGAACCTGCAACACCCTCGTCTGCTCTTCTCTGCTATTATGTATATATCCTAACTTCATAATGATTTCTGTAATAATGATTTAATAGTCTCCACATTCACCGTATCAGTCGTTGAAATTCGATGTGGACACTGCACCATTTAAGTTGATTGGTGTACGGGTGATATACACTTCGTTGCCATCCAAATTTTCGTAATAGCCATTGGTATAAGTCACCCGATAGAAGGTATAGCGACCATTCGTGAAGCGAAGCAATTCAGCCACATTTTTAATGTGCTTATTCTTGATGTAAAGCCCCTTTTCGCCAAGGTCAATGCTTTCAGGATGCGTAAGATACAGCAGTCGGGCTTGGTTGTAATTGAACACACGAGGGGATGACGAGAACTGAACAGTCCAAAGGCCGTTCTTGTTCTCGCTAATAGAAGTGACTTGTTCGGTGATAAACATCCGCTTATCACCTCGTCGCTCTAAATCCACTATCATGCATTGTCTTGCGTCCATATATCCTATCGTCCCAAAAAATCGTAATCGCCATCAAATCCATCAGGCATGTCACCATACATTCCATCTGTCATTGCATCCCATGAATCCTTCATATAGTCATAATCATCATTATCATAACTGTCGCCATTATCTTCAGAATCAAAACGCCAGTCTGCAGAAAAGATATAATTATCCTTCCATTTCTCACACACGAATTGTGTTTCTTCTTGGCTAATAAGAGATTGAAATGAATCATCAAATGAATTAAGAAATGGAACTTTAATATCGGCTATACTACCAGAATTGCCTACTTCAATCTTATATCGGCCCCAACGAGCATTACGAATCAAATCTTTAGTGGAGATTGTGTTAATGGCGATAGCAATTACATTGGATGGGTTTGATATATTGCGTAGTGTAAGCTGAGAATCAGAATCACTTAAATCTTTGGCTGCAAAGAAAAAGCCCTTTATAGGTGACGTGAACATTTGGTATTCTGCAGGTAGAATTTCAGATGTTACAGTTGTTATACCACACTTTCTGTCTTTACCAAAAAAGAATTGATGAGTAGAAATTTGTCTTATATATTTAAAACATTCTGACAGCTTTCCTGTCGTTGTTTCAAGAATAGCTTTACTTGCGCATGAGTCGTAATTGCTATTTCTTATTATCGTACAATTATTTCCAAAAGCATAGAATCCTTTTGCCATTAGATGAATGGGCATATTGTAAACATGAGATACTTTATTATCCTCTTTTCGTATGTCGATTCTGCCAATAAAACCTTTGGCAAAATGATGTTGAGTTCCATCTGTATTTCTCATGATTGTATTCAGATCCTTATCTAGAATCAACCAAAGGTCGTTCAAATAAGTAAAACGCCAATCATAATCATACAAACCATTCCAATCATCAGAATAAGAACAATACCGCTCCCATTTCCCGCCAAAGAAGAATGCAAACAATTCTTGTCGCTCATCGTAAATCATTTCTCTGAAGCCTCCAATAAGCAATTCACCCTCCATTGTGTACAAATCATATACACCTGTATAGTTGTCATGTCTTTTATAATCATTATTATCTTCAGGTCCAACAAAATTACCATCGCGACCAGCTTCTATGAAGCCATCATGAACTTTAAAGCAGTCGTACTTAGCATCGACAACAATCTTTCCTTGGGCATTCATATACCCCCAAGTTGCATACCAATTCTCGGCAAAGAAGTTTGAATGATATTCATCTTCTTCACCATCGTAGCTGTAGAAGAAACCTCCTTCTTCACAAATCTTCAGAAAACGAAAAACTGTAGGGACGATTTCTTTACCCATACAGTCAATAATACCATTTCGATTCCCTATTGATGAGGTTACAATATTGGCTGAAGTAATTTGCTCCGAAGCTTGATATGTGTCATGTAGACGTAATCCTATTGGGACGTTATATTTGATGGAAACTAACTCCCTACCATCAATATCAACAACTCCCCAACGATTGTCTATACGCACGTTGAAGAATCCATCATTACGTTTGTTGACTTCATCAAAGATAAAAGGTATTGTGTTGAATCCGTCTAGTGAAACAAATCCGTATTTGTTATTTTTCTTTGTTAGAATGTGATTAGAGTCGAATATGGTAAACTGTTCCTCTAACTTCATTTCGTCCAATTTATCATACTCAGTACCATCCTTTTTCACGATGACATAGTTATATTTATCTTCATTACTCAAAAGGGGTACATAATGTTTTTTTGCACCAAATAGAGTTTGAGCATCATTCAAAATTTCCAGTTCTTCATATTCAAAAGCAATGCTCACTTTAAATATCTTATGGAACACATTTGTTTGAAGCAATAAATCTTGTGCTCCCCATTTTCCATTTTTGCACAACAATACCGTATGGCCTCCTTCGAACACGATTCGGTCATACTCACAAGGGATAATCAAATTTTGAGTGTCAATTCGATAAATGCCATATTTGTCAGCCTGTCGAACAACAAAACATATGGTTGTTATTTGCTCTATATCATCATATCTGCTATTGGAGAGTAATCCTTCAGAATGCAAAAACAACTCTTTGCAATTGTCATGAGATAATATTAGTGGTTTTGAAATATCTAACAGCAAACGAGAAGCTTTGATACTGTATGAAACACAATCACCATAACTATGTTGTTTAACCACCAATTTTGCGCGATATAGCTTATCTGCCTTTTGACAATTATCTATGCTTTCATCAGTATCAAACATATATTCCTTACAATAGCCAGAAAATGCAGTGCCATCAGAAGAATATTCATTAGGTATGTAATGCCCTATATTATAGGGATCATTGGTAATAATAACACTTTCTATAGAATCATAAAATGCATCGACAACTAATTCACCTGATTTGCCCAATATTCCCATTTTTGAATTTTGGAGTACTGCAAAACAATCATCTTGTAATTCGATAGCATTGTAGAGATAGTTGATGATGTGTTTCCCTTCTTGGTTAAGTACCCCATATCTGCCATTTTTATATGCGCACAAAAAGTCCATAGACAAAGCTTCAGCATGTCCATCATAAACTCTCTCACCTTTAAGATTATACCATGTACATGATTGGCTTTCATCTTTTACCAAGAAGAATCCTTTATCAAAGACGATATTCTTGGTCGTAAAATCGATGATTATTTCATCATTCTGATTAACTATTCCATAGAGCGTATTTTTCTCCTCATCAAGCAAACTAGCAATGATGGTGTTTGAGGAACAAAACTTCATCGTTTCATATTTTCCAAAAGCAATACATACTTTACCAGCGTTATCAATTAGTCCAACTTCGCTTTTGTTGTTCTTTACAATAAGATGGTCAAGAGACCCTTCTTCTACATCCATACTGGTAACAAATTGACCATCCGCATCACAATATTCACACTCAGAAAGATCTGAGTATGAATACTGCTTACAATCACTCCAATCAAACCAAGAGTTTGGTATGACTATCTGACTCTTTGCTTTTTTATAGCATTTGAAATAATGAGTTGCATGTATATCTACTGTGATATACTTATATTTATAGTCAACGATGACTTCACTTTGAATGTTTATTACGCCAACAGACCAATCGCCATCAATGTTTTTCCGTACGGCAAAATAATCTCCAGCCAAAGGAGTAAGGTCGGCATATTCGTTAGAGATAACAAATTCTCCCTTCTCATTTATAAGACCACAACGCCCATTAACTTTCACAACAGCGTAGCCGTTGTGAAAGTCTGATGCGTCTTCATATATGGCTGGCAATATAAGTTTAGACTTCGTGCCGAAACCATATTTGCCATTTAATTTAATCTGCTTCATTTGAATGTAGGTTTAATTATCAAATCCGAATTTATCCCAGGCTTCGAGCACGAGGCGTTTGGTGCGGTATTCGCCGAGTTCACGCAGCTCGCGGTCTTTGAGCACACGGAAGGTCTCGTTGATGCAGCCGGGGCCACAGACATCTTCGGGGTCGAGGATGTAGCGAAGGTCTTCGGTGGTTAGGCCATAGAGGTGTGCGAAGATGGCATCGAGTTCAGCCTGCCATACGGAACGCTTTGCTTCGTCCCAAATTACGGGTTCTTCCGGCAAATTATACTCGGCAGGACACTCTTCACGAAGTTCTTCCATCCAGCCATCAAGGTCGTGATTGAACCAGCAGAGGCGGGCTACACGTTCAACGATGTCTTGCTCATAACCGGACTCTTGAATTTGCTCAGGAGTAAGGAATGGTAATTGTTTCATCATAAAGAAACCCATACTTGAACCACCAACCTTCTGCCTTGCAACAAAATCAAAAGTTAGAGACGACATCATTGCCAACAGCGCACAGCTGGGGATAAGGCCCCGCGAAGTGAAAACGAGCGGGGCCTTATGCCCAGCACCAGAGGTGCTGGGCATAAGGCTTGCTACGCAAGTCCGCTCATTGGTAGCATTAGTAACATCACGAAATCCGATGTAGAAGCTATGAGTCCATTCCCAAAGGATATTATCCTCAGAGTCTGTTTTTATCAATTTACTTTCGACATCTTCTTCTTTTACCCAATACCAGGGGCGCAAAGCGGAGTAAGGGTCTTGTAATGTCTCAGAAGGTGTTGATGGAATCGAACTTGGACGTGTTACGTCTTCCTTTGGGAATTCACCATAATGATGGTTGTAAAACCATATCATTTTCCCTTCATATAGTGATACAAATCTATTGCCGTTTACATCGAAACAATTACCAATCTGTAGTCCACCCATATCAAGTAGCTGCTGTCTTGTCTTAAATTGAGAGGAGGCTGTTGCCATATTAAAGAGTGTTGCTAAACGTACATCCCATGGATTCTCTCCTGTTTCCTCATTTATAAGGATAGGAGCACTGTTATACAGCTTTTTTGTCAGAACAGCATCCTTACTTGTCCTAAAGACAGGACAGGTTTTAGTGTTTGGGTTCAATTTTGCAAAGTCAGCAGTCTCCAGTTTATATATTCGATTCGGATCCAGTAAATGGTCTAATCTAGTCAAATAGAAACCACCAGATACTTCACGAGGTTTATCCTGCTGTTGCCCTGCCGTCAAAAGACAGAATTTATACATTGCATGGATATTGAAAAGCTTTTCTTTATTTTCAAAATCATAAAGTGATATCAATCTATTCTCTGTTACAAGCTTTTCAAAGAAGTATTTCGTTGAATCGCCAAATGCAATTGATGTAGGTATAACCAATCCCCATGCTTCTTTAGAAAACTCTGTGCATAATTCTGCAAATAGAGACGACAATTCAATCTTTCCTCTGTTTGTCAGACTAAATCTTCCAGAACTTTTAATATACTTAGATTGACTTGCTACCGATTCACGTGCGGAGATATATTCATGATACAATGCAGGATTGGTCTCTTTGAGTTGATCAATCTTCTTGTTTCTTGCAGCTTGGTTTGCTGCATTAACAATAGAATCATCCTTACCTACAAACCACTTTTCATCCTCCATTTGGAGTTTATCCCATGGTGGATTACCACACATCACGTCGAAGCCTCCGCCGTCGGCAAAGACTTCGGGGAACTCTACGCACCAATGGAAGAAACGATTGGCACGTGCTACCTCATTCACTTCTTCTTTGAAAGTATTGGGGAGCACCTGTAAACCTTCCATTTCTTCCGGCGTATAATCAAGATACTTAATTTCTTGAAGGGCGTTGTAAACGGTACGCGTATAGGGTACATTGAAAGGAGTGAAAGCCTCGGTTTCATCATCGATGACAGAATCCAAGTCTTCCTCCTTGAATTGCTTATAGAAGCTATAGGCATAGATGTCGCAAGCACGACGCAGGCACTCTACACGAGGCGACTTCATGAGGTCTTCCCACTTAGATTGCTTCGTGAGTTCCTGTAGGAGAGAGTCTTCCGGCAAGGCATTGATTTCTTTTACCTTGCCAGCAAGTCCTACTTGTTCGCTGTCTATGCTCTGAATGGCGATGTCGTTGCTAAATAAGGTCATAGAAAGACCTGCTGACTGACCGTCACGAACTAATTTAACATCTTTCAATGCCTGCTTATTCAGCTCAATGATTTTCTTCTTTGTTTCTTTGTCATCAGCCGTAAAAGCCTCTTTGGGTACGCCATCAAGGAGCGCATCGAGGTTGGTCACTCCGACAACAGAGTTACCGCAACGAATATGATGATCAAGGAAAGAGAGCGGCTTACCGGCACAGTAGCCTTCAATCCAAAGTACCACTTTACAGAGTTCTACGGCATCAGGGTTGTAGTCCACCGCATAGATACACTTCTGGATGACTTCACGCAATGCTTGACGATAGTCGAGCGAAGCAGGATTATCCTCACCGGTGCGTAGCGTACAGATGTACCAAGCCAAGGTGCGCGCCATGGCCAGCACAATATGACCGGAGCCACTGGCTGCATCGCAGAGTTTCATCGAGAGTAGGTCTTGAATCTTTGCTTCGGTGGTAGGCTGTTTAGCCATACGCTCCTTGATGACAGGTTCCAAAGTGGTGCGAATCAGACTCTGCACCAGGTCGGGGCGCGTGTAATAAGAGCTGGATGACTTTCTGTCCAAGCCTGCACCAAAGGTGAAATCCCAGCTAGACGCAGAGGTGCCTTGCGTGATAACAGCACGCATTTCAAGAATACCTTCATATACAGAACCAAACTCCTCTACGTCGAGCGACGAGTAGTTGATTTTCACACGGTTTTGCTTCTCATCCTTGAACTCGTTCAAGCAAGAGAAGGCTGCGAGCAGTTGCTCATTGGAGATTTGACATTGACGCAAATAGTGCAGTGTTTCCTTGTCAAACAATACGCCCCCAAGCGGCTTGATGTAAAGAGGTGCGCCAAAGGTCTCATCCTCGAACAAACGGAATGAATCCATCAAGCCCTCCCAAAGGTCATTGTAGCGGCCATTGCGCAGATAGGGCAATTCAGACAATCCACGCAAACGAGAAACTGCATAGAACTTTTTATAGATGTCTTGGCAACGTACCTTTTGGTCGTAGTCGGCATCTTTGTCAGGGTCGCCAATGTTGTACACCAAATTTCTATCCTCAATAATGAAGAGGAAGAGCAAGCGGTATATGAAATGAATTAGCTCCTTGTTGAGCGTTTGCGCATTGGCTTCGCCATTCATCACAGCTTGACGAAATACTTCATTGCCTTCGCCTTTGCCACAGACTACGGCACGGCCTAATACCTCCATTGTCTTTTGTACGGCATCACTCAAACCGGCACGAATACGGTTGCCACTCTCAATGGATCGGTTGAACCATTGCTCCATGATGCAAGCGTCATCACCACTGTGCGTAAAGCGCGAGGTGTGCATCAAGCGGAAGAGCAGGCAGAACTCCGCATAATGATCCTCTTCGATCATACGACGAAGGTCGAACTCGATGTAGGTCAACTTAACCAGCTGTCCCGTGTTGCGAATCACACGAAGCACCTGACCATTGGTCACAATACCATAAACATGCTCGGTGCTATTCAAATAGTCGAGCATCGTGGCATGGGGAGATTTCTGGCGACGTTCGCCTTTTACACGCTGGTCAAGGGTACATTTATCAAGCGTGTCAAGTGTGGCATCACCTGTCTTATCCCCTACAATAATGATAGGCATCTGGCCGAGTTCCGGACAGACGTATGGGATGTCAAATCGACGTTCTCCTGCCTCAATCTGTGCAGGTTGAAAGTCAAGTTGATAGTCGAGACTTGAGAAGAAGCGCTCCATCAGACGACGCACTGATTTTGTACCGTAAGGATCACGAAGGGTGTTGCGCTCTGCGAAGAGTTTCCAGTCGTTACGCAAGCTGCTCCATGCATTATCCACCTTAGCTGTGAGCGAAACATCGAGATTGAAGTCTTGTTCACGATTGCCTTGCATGGATGAATCGGTCTCTATCTCATGCAGAATATCATCTGACAGAAGATGGCCATATATATGTATTGAAGTATAGTCCATATCGAATACTTACATTATTGTTGAGGAACTTGAGGGGTATAAACAAATGCTGCAATCACATCCATCGGAAGTACTGGGCTCACCACTTGATACTCTGCCTCTGAGAGGTAGGTGCGATATTGTGCAAACGAGCGGACAAGGTTGTTGGCTCGCTCAGTAGCAAGTTCATCGGTGTGCTGGCGCAGCGTTGTTTCGTCGTTTACCCACTCTAAACGACGCTTGAAAGTGTTACGTTGGGCAACGAGGTCAACATCACCAGTAGCTTGTGATTCCAAAAAAAGGTTGCGACATTCATCTTCGGGTAAATAGTCGTGGTTTTCTACTTTTCCCTTATAGCCCAAGAATATCATTTCTTCGCCTACGAGTTGGTGGTCGCTGTGCTTTGTTTCGCTGATAACAGAGCGTACACGCATTAACAAGACTGTTGTCACCGTCTGCACTTTATCTGTCTGTATCACCATAGCACGACAAGCACCAAGTTCTCCACCGTTGATGGTGTCATTAACTACACCACGTGAAAGGTCTTCCACAAAGGTATGATTACGACCAATGTACATATAGTTCTTGGGCGTGGGTGAAGCAAACGAGATGCGCACCGTTCCTTTCTTATCGGATGCTCGTTGGAAATAGGGTTTAAGATTATCTTCAAGTTCGATAAATTGGAACGAGTAGCATAGAGGTGCATTGTCCGTCTTCACGTTTACACCGGCATGTCGCAGTTCGCCGATTACAAAATCTCTTGTATCATAGATGTCACCTATCACCTTCTTCGCTTCGTTAAGGCTTTCAATCAGACGCGTCGGATCCATTGCCTTCGTATTGTGAGCAAAGTAAGTGTGAGATTTCTTTTCAATTTCAACGGCACGCTGGATACGCTTATCATGTTCTTCAGTCGTTTCCTTAAACGCATCCATGTCGAACAACGTCGGTTGGTGAATGAGTTGCTTCTTGGTGTCGAGCACGATAATCTCTTCCATGATGCTTTCCATCAAAGAAGAATCGTTATCGGCAATCGGGATATAAATGCCCAATGATTTGCGTATTTGATTCTGCTTACGATAGAGCACCTTCATGATGATTTTATCCACAGGATTAGTCTCTTCATCGAAAAGCGTAAAGATAGCCACTTCCTTTTCGGTTTGCCCAAAGCGGTCGATACGTCCGTTACGCTGCTCCATACGATTGGGATTCCACGGCAAATCGTAGTGGATAATACAGTTGAAACCTGTCTGGAGATTGACACCTTCAGAAAGACAGTCGGTACATACAAGGACGTGACGAGGCGTTTTAGACAACTCGTCAATCTTCATCTTGCGGTCTTCATCTGTAAGACGGCTGGTGATGACCTCTATGGTAACATCCTTGTACTTCTTGTTACCTGCCAATTGCTTGGCAATATAGTCTTTACAATATTCTGCTGTTTGGATATATTGGCAGAAAACAATGGGGTTGTAGCTAGAATTGAGGGCAAACTCAACACTCTTAGCTAATTCTGCCACCTTATTATCTTGGTTCTTCTCTTTGATTTCACGAAGCGTAGAGATAAAAGAGCGGAACTTGTTCTTTTCACTGTTGGATGACTCTTCGTAAGATTCAGGAATCACGTCATCACCTAAAAGACCATCTTTCAGTGCATCATTAAACTTGTAGGTTTTCTCGCTATCTTCGGGGATGTCATCAGAATCATTTGTGCGCTTAGCTATCTTATTTTGAAGCATACTAATGCCAGCTTCAGGACTTGACATGACACCACGGATGAGTGCCAACAAATCCCAATAGATATAGCGTTGTTTTACCTTACCTAAAGCACGAGCGACCTTCACTCCTTCACGAACATAGTCAATTATGTCCATGAGAAGAGCATGATACTGCGCACTGAGCTTATATTGGGAATCAAACGGCACACGGGTTGGGAATATAACATCATCGCCAACGTATGGCTTCACATCAGCGCGGCGACGTTGAATGAAGTAGTGAGACAACTCTTCACGTTGCTTGGCATCTTCCAAAGTATAGTGCTCAAACTCTAGCTTCAACAAGCCAATAACAGACTGAAACTCTTCAATATTTCCGCTATGAGGTGTGGCCGTAAGGAGCACGATGTGACGTTCTGATTTAGCCAAATCGGCAAGTAGGGAATGACGCAACTGCTGTCCTTTGTTGGCACCTTTAGGTTTGGCACAGGTGTGCGCTTCGTCTACGATAATAAACTCAGGACAATGCTGCAAGAACATGGGTTTGCGGTCAGAAGACTTGATATAGTCAATCGAAATGATTTGGAATGGAATATCACGGAACACATTCTGATTGGCACGCATATTCTTCTCCAAACGGCTTATTGTACTGGAACGAATGATTTCTGCTTCCAAACCAAATTTGTCGCGTATTTCATTTTGCCATTGCTCACAAAGATGCGGCAGACAGATTACAGCAAAGCGCTGAATCTCTCTGCGATCGAGTAATTCTTTGGCAATAAGCAATGACTCCAAAGTTTTACCAATACCAACGTCGTCAGAAATAAGCAACCGTATTTGCTTATGCTTGAGCGCAAGAATTAGAGGTACCATTTGGTAGGGGCGAGGTTCAAATGAAAGTCGTCCCAAGCATTGAAATGGTCCAGCAATGTCACGAAACGAGAGTCGGCACGCATTGTAGAGAATGCGTGCTGCCTCGGGATAACTATTTGCGCCTACATCTTCTGGAGATGGCTTACGAAAATTATATGAATTGACGGTTGCGTCAAGTTTATCGCCATATAGCGGCTTATATAGTCCTATTGTCTCGGCATCAGTACCTCCAAGAGGTTTGATGACAAGCAGGTCTTTATCTGATGACTGTTGAACGACCCACGGGCGTGAGCGAAATTCAACGAGTGTTCCTGTCTTATATTCCATTGCAATTAACTTATCGGGGTGAATATATCAGAATGTGCCGCCACAAACTCAGCTAAAGGAGTCTTGTAATGCCATGCTATTACAACATAGCCTGCATCCTCAAGCACCTCTCGCTTGTTTTGGTCGTCTGCTTGTACTTCGGGACGGTCATGAGGTGTACCGTCGCAGAACACAACGATACGGTCTCCATACATGAAGTCAGGTTGCACATAATATTGTTCCGGGAACATGGGCTGGGCCTTATCTGGTAGGCGAAGCTTATGTTCGTAGAGAAACTTTAGAAACTCATACTCAGTACTACTATTGTGGTCACGAGCTTCTTCAAGTGCCTCATATTGTTTGTCGTAACTCTGATGCTGGCCAGCTGTGCGCATTTCTATGTCAGCACTCAACATGATGCAAAGCGTATTGTATATCTTACGGACATCAATGAGTTGATGGAACGGCTGGTTGTAGTAGTTGAGCAGATTGGTGTAGTCCGCAGGAATCAATTTAGCACGTTCTTCGTCTGATAACGGTGTGGACTTACCATAGCAGATTTCATACGCACGTTTGACGACCGCATGATAAGAAGCAGGCTCTGAAACCAAGCGTCCCAATATGCCTAATGAGCCTTCGGCATTCTCATAAATGAGAACATTTGGCACTTTTTCTTCTCCCATCACGTCAGCTCCAATTTCGCTACCTTCAATCTGGAACACATCCTCAATAGCCTGTTTAAAGGCATATAAGAAGGTGCGAACAGCCCCTTTATCACCTAAAGATAGGGCTTCAAGTGGTTGAATGTAGATGGCATTTGCTGTCGTTTCTGTAAACAACTTCACATACTTAATATTGCTGGGTTCTTCTGGATGTTGTTGCTGTCTTTGCGTATAGACAGCCATACGATCCGTACTTACCCAATCGCCTGTTTTTGTGTCAAAGGCAAAGCCATTGGCGTTGTTATCGTTCTTTGATTCAAGAATGTACGTCAAACGACAAGAAGGGATGTAGCGAATATTGGCAAGGTGAGTACCATTGCTGGTTTTAAGTTCACACATACTCATTGCTCGTGTATCATCAGAAGAGAAGAATGTTTTCAACTGGTAGAACTTACGACTGCGCTCTTCTTCCTGACAGGTTATCTTTTCGCTTTCTTGAGCCACCATATCTTGCAACTGAATGCAGTAGCCCGGAATCAGTTTAGATACGCCATCAAGGCTCTCACCGGTGATGATGTCTGTGTGATGAGCAGCATTATCTTGGTTCTTATAGATTACGCCTGTCTTGGGGTTGTAAAAGAATTTATTTGGTGTTGGGTCACCAGTCAGCATCATGCGTGAAATACGGAATTTACCACCATTGTTGTAAATGATGTTCTGAGGACCAAACTCTGTCAGAGCGAGTGATTTTGCACGGCTGAGGTATTCGACCTTGTCGCTGTTTTTGTATTGCAAGAGGGCACGTTGTGGCAACTTCGTAAAGTTATAGCCTGGTAAGAAGCCTTCACTTGCGAAGTAACGATAGGGATAGAACTCATTTTCTTCTGCGTTCTTTCCTTGGTTTTGTCCTAACAGCATGTCGCGAAGTTCTGTGCCTCGCTTTTCTTTGAGCAAGGCTTCCTTCTTTTCATTCGAGTTCTCTCCGTACACATTGTTGCGGATGATAGCTTGCGCCTCTTCGATTTGTTGCTGTGCCAATTTGTACAGACTACGCCAACGATTCAATGCATTATCGAAGTCTTTAAGATAGCTATTGAGTATGCCATCCATCCAACTGTCAGTAAACCAATAAGGCATCTCATCCGTAATTCTGTTTGACAGGTAATGGTCAGCTATCACCTGTTTGAAGATTTGTTTAATCTCAGCCTTTCTCTCATCAGAAAGCTGCAGATGATGAACCACTTCAGGCTTCAGCGTAATCTTATTGGCATTGCTATAGTCCACGAGGTCTGCAATGCCATTGGAGAGCTGAGGAATGGGGCATATCGAGAGTATCGTTGAGTGGAAGTGCGTGGAGAACAACTCTTCATTTACCAACTCCATACGAGGAGCTTTCACTTCACCGCTAACCATTTTTTCCGGATGACGGAGGTAATAGTTTTCGTGTGAGTTGCGTGGGCGGCAATAGGTGTATATCAATGCGGCCTGACCGCTACGTCCAGCACGACCTGCACGCTGCGTATAGTTGGCCGGTGTAGGAGGTACGTTACGCATACCAACGATAGACAAGTCTTTGATGTCGATACCAAGTTCCATTGTGGGCGAACAGTAAAGTACGGGGAACTCGCCATTACGGAATTGCTGTTCTCGCTCTTCACGCTCGGCTTTAGGAACTTGCCCCGTATGGTCTTTGGCTTCTAAGTTTACACCTGACAATGGTATGTTCTTGTATAAATTCTGGAAGTACTTATTGGGGGTATATACGATTTCGTCGCCAATGGTTCTAATCTTTGTGAGGTCGGTTCGAACAGTTTTCTCGTCCCCTTTTTCCCACAAGATACTTGAATAAAACAACTGGTATGCGCCATCATTTTCTTGGATATAGTTACCTAAAGCAGCAAATAACGACTGCATATAGCTGACATAGTCTTCTGCTGAATTAATCTTTGCAGTACCGCCATTCGCACTAAGGAAGTCACGAACAAAGAACGCCAGTTTGGAACGGTAACCTGCTATTTCTTTACCGAAAGCCTTTCGTTTGCTCTGAGGTTTGACAAAGCACAAAGCATGGGCGGCAGCGATTTTGTCGTTGTCGTCAATTGTCCATGGGCTCTTTAAGTTCTCACGGACTAACTTCTCTGTGTCTTTAGAGGCTTCTTCCGTTCTTTCGTCAGAATAGATGCACAACTTATGGCGTAGATAATCCAAAAGTTGAACGATGAAGCGCTCTTTATTCTCGTCAGATAAACCTTCTAACTCGGGTATATCGTAAAGGCGTTCACTCTCGTTTTCACCTGTAATCTCGTCATGAAGAAACTCATAGTTGATTTTCAACAATGCACAGTCTTCGAGGTTGGGCATGTTTACCTGCCAGTTACCGGCCAAATCGTCATAGATAATAGTGCCCAAGTACTTTTCCATAACACCCTCAACCTTCCTTGCACGACCTCCGGTCCAATTAGGGAAGCGGAAGTAGTCGCTATGAGAAAGATTCAAATGTTTGAATACAAGACGGGCGATTTTGTCGCTACCAATAGGTTCTTCGGAATCCTTCACAGCATTCCAAATGGCAGAACGGATTTTTCCTATGCGAATAAAATCGTTGAAATGTCCTGCTTGAAGCGCAGCATCTTGACGGGCATCGACGAAGGTCATCAGTTTACGGTCGGCAGACTCAACACCAGCATCTTTCATTTCGGTAATATTCTCGTAAGAAAGCACAGTCGTGGCTGTACTACGTCCTTCACTACCAATCTTTGAGAGCTTCGACCATTCTTTGCTTGAGCCGGAATAAATAGCCTTTGCGGTAGGATCATACTTCAATGGACTAGGAACATAGATTCCCTCAATAGCGTCGCTGTACATATCAACGTTGTCGGCTATTTGCCCATAAACAGTAAAGTACACTTTCCTTGGAAAACGATCTAAATACGTTTTCTTATACTTACGATTTCCCTGTTTATCTAATGTATACCAGTCCTCTGGTATTTCATCCGAATTGGAATCAAGAAGGAAGTCATCAATTGATTCGTGGTCGTGAGGCACTATAATGTATCCGTTATTGATAGACTGTTCTTGTTCCTCCTCTTCTGGGTCGGTACGCTCATCAAAGTTGCGAGGAGAGAGGCTGTTGCCAGTCACCTTCACGGAATACAATTCATGACCGCTGAGACGGCTAAACATGATGGGATAGTATTGCACCTTGTGGTTGTCGTCCGACAATTCTTCACAATAGAGCTTTTCTTCTACTGTAATAAATCTGCTTTCAGGACTTCCTAATGTGGCATAAACATTACCTGTTTGTGGTATGAACTGGTGAATCTTATAAGGTAAGAGATTTGTACCTTGGCTTACATTAACTTCATTACACCAATTTAGAACAGCGAGGATATGTTGATAGCACTCCTCAAGCGAAACATTCTTCTCAATATAATTAAATAGCTTTTCTGCAATATCTTCTATAGAGCATGGCGTTCCTCGGAAATACTTATTCTCTTTTTCGTCGAAACGTAAAGCTATATTCTGCTCAATCCAGTTTGCTGTAGGATAATTACGAATCATATCAGCATCCAAAGCGGAAGGAATGGGCGTAGTTATGGCTGTTATCAATTCTGATTGGGTACAATTGGGCTTTGACAAACCAACCTTCAGTGTCTCATCTACAACTTGACTTGCATCATAGCTACTGCCAAAGATACAAGAAGCTACATCAGCAACCTTTTGACGCTGCTCTTTATAGGTCAGCTTGTCATCTGCCACCATAGTAGCAGAAGTACCGAAACAAAGCACATTTCCTTTGGCCTGGGCCTTAATACGACGAATCAAGAAAGACACGTCGCTACCTTGCATACCACGGTAAGTATGTAGTTCATCGAAAACAAGATAATGAAGATTTTCAAGAAAACAATCTCTGAGACGTTTTTCGTCACCGGCACGTGTCATTAAAAGCTCCAACATCATATAGTTAGTCAATATAATGTTGGGAGGAGTTTGCTGCATTCGCTCACGAGCTGCAGAATCTTCCTGCCCAGTATATTTACCAAAAGTGAATGGGCATGCTTTGCCTGTGGCTTCCTCATATTGTTGACGATAACGATCCAATTCTTCCGATTGAGAGTTAATCAAAGCATTCATCGGATATACAATGATTGCTATCGTCTTATTAATACAATCTTCTTGGTGCTGCAAAACATAGTTGAAGATGGTAGCCATGAAAGTTCGTGACTTACCAGAGCCCGTACCAGAAGTCACGATAAACTCTTTATTTTGACAGCCCAACTCAATTGCTTCTTGCTGGTGCTTATAGAAAGAGGTCTTAAAAAAACGCTCCAAATCCTTGTGAATAGGCAGACCTTGTTCAATCAATTGAGTCACTCCAACCCCTTGAGCAAAATTGGGATTGAACTGGATTAAAGCTTTCGGCCAAAGCTTCTCATCTTGGATGGCATCGCTGACTTCTTGCTTTATCCGCTCATCCTTTATGGACACAAAGCTTCCAATGTAGTTTTTATAGCTACTCTTTAGCTTGTCATATATGTCGATAATATTCATAATGCCTACATCTTCATAAATTGTTCATTAATATACTCGAAAAGCTTAGGATTATTCCTCATGGGGTGCTGCAAACTGCGACCTCCATGAAATCCGTGCTCAAAGAGCTTTGTCTCACTCAACGCTTCACCATTGTACTCTTCTACAAGTTCGAGCTTAAATGTTTTATCCTTTGGCGCCACACCATGCCAGTAGGCACTATCGCCACGCTCTTGATTGGCAGCGGTAACAATGGTCTTGAAACGCACACATCGCTCGTCTGACATAAAGAGATAGACAATATCGCCTACGGCGAATCTCACTCTATCCTGTCGCCAAGATATGTAACCCAACTCTTGAAGAGCCTTCGTATGGTTACATCTTGCTTTATTTGCAAATACCAGCCAACTATAATTCATTTTCTAATGATTTTTGAGGGGTTGGTACTAACAGGTCTCTTATGTCAACGCCTAAGGCTATTGCCACTCTTTTCAGGGTGGCAAGGTCGGGCTGAGAGGAATTGGTGCACCATTTTGAAACAGTAGCAGGATCTTTATCCAACTCTGCCGCCAGCCATTTATTAGTTCTCTTTCGTTCTGCAAGAACAACCTTTATGCGATTTAAATCTTTCATTTTTTACTCTTGATTTATTGCGTTTGGCACAAATTTAATGAGAATATGTGGAAATCGTATGGAAATATCTGTCTTTTTTGATTGCTATTAGAAAGTTTTCCAATTATTATGCGTTTTTTCCTGCTATATAGCATAAAAACGAACACCTTAACTAATAAATAGCTCACATAGAATCTATTTACATGGCGTCAGTTAACTTACTCCATGTCTGCGACACCAAGCAAGTTGCAGCTGATAGGCCGTGATGGTCAAGAGGGTAAATCTAAGGCTGTGGTCAAAGTGAGAAGTTGCAAGGCTTCGTTTCGCAAATGATGCTCCACTTCGCTTTGCAGCTTCTCACTTTGTCCGCAGAGGTTGGAAGACGCGCTGTTGCTGGGGAAGAAGAGTTCAGCAGCTTTACTGTTACAGGTTGCACTTGCAATAGAAGAGCTGCTGAGTTTGTTTTTGGGTAATTGGCCTGTAGATGAAGATGAGCCATTGAAGCGTTCCACTCCGCTTCCGACAAGCCCTATTGCATGGGGCTCACGGAAGCGACGTGAAAATTGGAAGATTACTGCCAGTTGACTTACTCCGTGTCTGCGACACCAAGCAAGTTTCAGCTGATAGGCTGTGATGGTCAAGAGGATAAATCCAAGGCTGTGGCCAAAGAGAAAAGCTACAAGGCTACGTTTCGCATAAGATGCTCCATTTCACTTTGTAGGTTCTCACATTGCCCACAGCGATTGGAAGACCAGCGGTTTGTGCGGATAATGAGTTCAGCAGCTTTACTGTTGCAGGTTGCACTTGCAATAGTAAAGCTGCTGAGTTTGTTTTTGGGTAATTGGCCTGTAAAAGAAGATAAGCCTTTGAAGGGTTCCACTCCGCTTCCGACAAGCCCTATTGCATGGGGCACACGGAAGCGGAGTGGAAGTTGGAAGATGGTGCTAGCTGACTTACTCCGTGTCTGCAACACCAAGCAAGTTTCAGCTGATAGCCTGTGATGGCCAGCAGGATAAATCCAAGGCTGTGGCCAAAGAGAGAAGCTCCAAGGTTACGTTTCGTACAGGGTGCTCCACTTCACTTTGTAGGTTCACACAAAGGCCACAGCGGTTTGGAGGATAGGAGCAGAGCTTACACGCCACTTCCCACTGGTCCTATTGCATGGGACGCAAGGAAGTGACGCGTCAGCTCTATTGGTTTTGAAAGCTATGGGAACATCAAGGCTGTGACGTTTTTCGGTGCAAAGCTACTGTGGACGGTAGAAACGTCAAATGCCGCTTACGCTTTCGGTCGGAGGGCTTGCCGGCAGCCTTCCACAAATTTCCTCGTTCCTCAGAAATTGGGGTATTCCGTCTGCACTCTCTGACCTCACATTTGACTTATTCTCCCTTTAGTCCACAGTGAGTGCTGCACGAAAAACGATTTTCCCGGCCTTGAAGTTCCAAAGAGCTTCACGGAAGGGAAAGAATCGGAATCACGATTGTTCAACCATTTAAAATAGTACGCTATGTATAGACTTATGACATTGTAGCTCCTAAGCAACCGCGACATGTCTGATCCTTCTCGGACAAGGCAGGCCGCTATATCATATATAGTAGGTCAAATGATAATTCAACACTTTGAAAATGAGAAATGAAGATGTAATGCGCATTGCCACTCAGTTGGAATGGGATGCAACGATTCAATGGAAACTAAGTGCCTGGTGCTTCGATTTTCATCGGAAGACACGCAGCGGTGTGCCGTTCTGTTTTACGGTGACTTCGCCCAATGAAGAGGACTGTCAAACCGTGGCGGATGAAGTCTTCTCGCTGGCTTACAGCATCGACCCTTCCGCTTGTGCCGAGGAATGGATGATTCAAACAGGGACTGTAGCACCATCGAGGTACCATCAGGCAGTAGCCGATATGGAAGACATCCGGCAGAGGGTGCAGCAGTTGGCCTTCTGTTTATCGGTAGGCTCACTTGCGCTTGCGCCCCTTCTTGGGGAGTCCTGCTGATTTGAAAGCTATTAGTTCGGTGCCTTGAAACGAAAGCCGGTCGCTCTGCGGTAGTCGCATGAAAGGCAAGGGTCGCTCCGGAAGGCTGATATACGTATAGATGGTGCAACGATGTGCACCCAGTAATCGGGCGGCTTCACTCACCGAGTAAAGCCGCTCAGGAACAATCTCCATGAAGTTACGACATCTATTCATCATACGCTTTCTGCTTTTTAAGGTAAAGGTAAGGAGGATTGGGAAGCGATACAAGACGTTAAATATTGGAGAATCAGTGCTTTAGTGGGAGTTTGTAGGAATATGTGGCAGAGGACTGCTGCCTAAAGCTGCTAAAAGCCGATGATGTTTGTTGTGAGAATGAGGAAGACATATGCTGGAAGGTTGACGGCGTTGACAAGGTTGATGCCGATGAACGCCTGCTGAAAGTCCCTTCGGAAGTCCCTGGTATTCAATTATATCTACTTTCTTCTTGAAAAAATAGAAGATAGATATACACTATGATTTGTCAACGCTTGGCACGGCATTATTTCGTTCAACTGATTTTCATCAACGCTTGTCAACGTTTGTCAACCGTGCTTTGTTGATAGAAAGTGTTGATACATAGTGGTTTGAGGTTTGTCAACGATGACAACCCTGAAATGTACGCCAATTATTTTTTGAGAAAAGGTTTTGGATGGCTACTCATAGATTCATCTGTGCCGCTGCGGATATGTTTTGCAAAGGAAGTGCCGCCAACAGCAAACGTCAAATTCGAGTAGAAAATCTTCCTCTGTCAAGCAGAGCGTATTTTCTGCTCTAAAATTTGCCTACATGCCGTCTGCCTGCACTCTGAGAAAACAAAAATATCTCTTGGGCCAGCTGAAAAGCTGAAACAAGAGGGAAAAAAATCAGAGCGTATGGCACCACAAGTAGCAGAAAACATCAGACAGCAGTTGGCGAAACCGCAGACTTGGTTTTGCAAGTATTTCCCCAAACGTATCCGCAATGTCGGTGAGAAAGAGATTGCTGATAGAACTCGGGTGTACCGATTCAAGGATGGAGTAGCCCATGAAGAGGTGGCTCAACTAACGGCAGAGAGCATGAAGCAGCAGTATGGCGCAGCGTGTTCCACCATCGTCTTTACACCGGTACCGGCATCCACCCCTCAGAAGAACGAACTCCGCTACAAGGCTTTTTGTGAGCGAGTTTGCGAACTGACCGGAGCCATCAACGGCTATGAACATGTAAGAGTGTGTGGTGAGCGTTTGGCCATTCATGAGAACCGCAAGGCCGAGAAGGAAATCCGCAAGGTGAACATCATCGAGTTCGACGAAGAGTGGTTCAATGGCAAGACCATCGTAGCATTTGATGACATCATTACACGTGGCATCAGTTACGCTACATTTGCCATTCAGCTCGAAAGCTTTTGTGGAAATGTACTTGGCGGCATCTTCTTGGCAAAGACCCATTATAAAGTTAAATGAATATGGACAAAGGATTGTATTTAAAGGCTCAATCAGTAGCCTTCACAGGGCATCGGACTATTCCGGTGCCCCTTCAGGGAGAAGTGAGAAGACGACTCAAAGCAGCCGTCTCTTTGGCTTATGCTAACGGCAACCGCCGTTTCTTATGCGGCATGGCCATTGGCTTCGACAGTTTGGCCGCAGAGGCAGTTCTTTCTCTCAAGGAAGACTTGCCCAACATCCGATTAGTGGCAGTCGTCCCCTTCAGTGGCCAAGCGTGCCGATGGAGTGCCATCGAGCGGAAACGGTATCATCAGTTGCTCAGTCAAGCGGATGAAGTGGTAGTGCTGAGCGTGAACTATTATCCTGGTTGCTTGCTTCGCAGGAACGACTATCTGCTGGAGCATACTCATCGGGTGATAGCCTACTTCGATGGCCAGCCCAAAGGTGGCACGTATTATACTTGTAAGAAAGCCAAGCTATGTGGAATGAAGGTGGAGAATCTGTTTTGAGGCGGAGGGGTGAGGACTGTATGGGCAAGCCATAACCCTTCGTTTTGAAAATTAAAGTTCGATTCTTGCAGAAAATTCGCAGAAATCGCACTTTAATTTGCTATATAGGAGATGATATTCTTAGATTTCTACCCTGATCATCGAAGCGTCATCCTCAAACTCCTCAAGGATGGGGAGTGCTGCCGTAAACAGTCGTTCCAAATCTAATTGCTTGTATAGTCCATCCGTGCAAAGTATGAGCTTACTTCCCGCCTTTACAGACAATACTTGATAGGGCCAATCCGGTCTCACTCCCTTACCTTTGATGCATCGAGTCAGCAGTTGTTTACCATATCCTGCATCCAAGCTATGGTCGGTAGTGAGAAGCTTTGCTTCTGCTTGTTCGGAGAAATAGATTCGCACATTTCCGAGCCAAGTAAAATGTACGGTGTTACTATCTACGAAAACAAGAGCTACAGCAGCACCCATCTTACTATGCATTTCTTTACTCCTTTGGGCGATGATTCGATCTGCATGTTCCAATGCCTTGCCAATCAGTTCTTGAATAGAGTTTCTACCCAGATTCTCGCAAATATACTCAGAAACTGCATGAACGATGAGGTCAGCTGCTTCTTTTCCAAAGCTCAGTCCTCCCATACCATCTGCCAAAACTGCTACTACTTGATTGGGAGATACTTGGCATACGCACAGACTGTCCTCATTAGGGTAAAGCTTGCCTTCGGCAGAGAAACTATCAATCCTCATCTTTTATTCCCTTTCGTAGTACGTTAGTCATTCCAATGAGCGTTTTCTTAAGCATCATATGACCATTGCTTGCGGGATATTTGCTGCTCATAGCTCGCAACAAAGGACTGTTCTCATCCAATGCAATTTGCTCCTGCAATTGGTCAATATAGAATTGAAGATGCTCTTTGGAAAGGAACTCACGCATTTCACAAGCAATCCATTTGGCACCACCTGTCAGCAGGTCAAAATCTTCGCTTTCTTCTTCCACGTCATCTGGTACGGGCTGTTTGAACGAAACATAGGCCAAATAGAAGTTGTCCATGATATAGAGCATATCGGAGGCATCTTTATCGGTGAGCAGATGTCTATCCAACCAAGTATCAAACTTAATAAGAAATTGACCTGATAAGGGAGCCATCTTCACGGCAATGGCATCATCAATAACCACCGTATCGGCGATGTTCATGACGTCCTTGAAGCACTTAACCGACATTTCGGGATTTCCCTCAGGAGGCCAAGCCACTTTCTCGTCCGCTTCAAGTTCCCCGAAGGGTACGATGTCAATCTCGTAGTCATTATTACCATCTTCCCCTTGATAGTAGAAGCGTTGTTTAGGCTCACCTTTGATGAAATGATTCTTCAACAAGTGTTCCTTTAGTAGCTCAAACTGACTCCAGTCTTTGAGGGTGATGGCCACATCGAGATCGGCCGTTCTTCGAGGCGAAGGTGGCATCTTGAGGATTTCCATGGCGATGTCTCTTGCCAAAGCGCCCACGATGAACACCTCTAGCTGTAAGTCGTTCATCACCTTACTCAATGCACACAAAGCGTCATAGAGTAAGTCATTTTGCAATTGCTCTCGTGTAAGTTTAAATTCCATTTTCTTTGATTCTTAAAGCAGCTTCACGGCAACGGCTATCACCCGTTCCCATCAAGTCGGCGTAAATCACTAAGGCAGGTGCCAAGCGTTCATCACTTTCTCCTATCCAAAATTTCTTGTAAATCTTTATCTCTCCCTGAGGGTCGGGCATCACCGCTCCGGTTTTTAGAAGCATGGTGCTGACTACATCTGAGTAAAGTTCGAACTCTCCGGGAATCAAATAGCCATCCAGTAAATTGGCTCCACAGTCGCCACCCCAATAGACTCCAAGGGGTAACTCTATCTCTTTCCAATGCTTTCTTGCCTCCGGCGAACGAAAAGCCATTCGGTTGACCAACAATTTAGGCTTCAAGAACTCATTGTATTGTTGTTGCCACCATTCAATCAGTTCCTCTCGCATGGCAATCTTTCTTCCTTTTTCTGTCTGCGCAAGGTAATTGTTCGCTTTCAGTAAGTCAAAAGCCTTGGTGATGGTACCTAGTGAGTAGCCCACCTTCTCTTGAATCTCACGATAGGAGAGATTGATGGTATCAGGGTGTTGCAGAAAGAACAGGATAAGTTTCATGCTTGCCTCATTGATTTTACCCGTAGCTGTTACCTTGGTTTCTGCGCTGCCTTTCTGGCCCACAACCTTCATTGTCAGGTTCTCGTGTCTAATGTCGCAGTTTCCAGCTTTATCCACCCAACTGATATGGTTGTCAGCCAATTGATTGGCCAATTTTTCATATAAGTGATTGGTGATTAAAAGCACAGGCACCTTTTTGAGGGCACTTTCAGCTTTCAAGGTATCAATAGTTGAGAGGATATTGGCATTGCTAATGGTCTTTTTTACGATGCAATGAAATCTTGTGCCATTGATGCTTACCGTTTGTGGCAAAGCATCAGTGGTTATTCTCTCATTACCCGTTGCTACCTTCAATCGGTGGATAGCATCGTGGAGCAGTTCCTGATAGTCGGTTCCCATATTTTTTATTATTTTGTTCACTATTTATAGAGTGTTCACGAATTTGTGAACACTGCAAATTTAGTGAACAATTTCCGACTAGCCAAACTTTTTGTTCACTATTTATAGAGTGTTCACAAATTCGTGAACACTGCTGCTTTCATGAACACACCTATTGCTCAGGCACATAATACTTCTGGTCTTTGGTTATCTTACTCAAAGCATCTTGGGCTTTCTGCCATTCCTCTTCTTCCAGATAGTCGTTGCAGTCTGATGCGACATTATGAGTGACGACTTCTCGCCAAAAGTACACATCTTCGGGTGTCCTTGCGTATTTGAGTGAATCGCCATGGAGTAATTCAATGTAGTGATTGACCTCTTCGGTCTGCTTTTTCGTAGGCTTATAGCCCGACCATTGGTCTTTGGCAAATTCTACCATGGCGGCAATGGCCGCACCTTGGGCTGTAAAGCGTTCTCGAATTTGCGCAGGAGTTAATTTCTTTCTTGACATGATTCTTTGTTTTAATGGTGATACATGGTTTACTCATTCATCTTGATCATCCACAACCACTTCTGTTTCCAAATCCAGACCAAACATCTCCTTCAACTGCAAATAGTCGAAGCAGAGCGCTTTGGGACGATTGACCTTCACATGCTTTACCTGCTGACCATTCACGATGTCGATAGAAAAGTCGGGCATACCGCTGGGCAGGAGAATGGTGAAGCGGTCCTGTTTCAAGCCCAGGTAGGACGCATGGGACTTGAGGTAGGAGATGATGGTGGACCAGTTGGAACGGTTGGCCGTGGCATTCATGTTTCGGCTATTGAAGAGCGAAGCTACGGCTGCTGTATTCAGGTAGAGGATGGGGCGAGCTTCTTGAAATTCGATGTCCTCCTTGACGTTCAGCGGACGGAAAGACTTCATATAGCGAATGCGGTAATGTGCTCGGTCGATACATTTTCCTGAAGTTTGGAAGCCCTGCAGCATACTCCAGAAGTCGGCCACCTCGGAACTCTCTTGTGCCAGCTCATTCTGATTGCGCATTCCTCGAATAGTGGTGTCGAATAATTCAGTGAGGCTGAAAGGTACCTCTATTACCGTTTCCAAGGTACGGAAAGTGGCCAAGGGTATCAGCCAATTGCCGAAGATGCGGTCGTGAATCACCTCTTGATCCAACTTCGTAGCCAGCTCACGCTTCGTGATGCTGTAGATTTCGGGAAAGTTCTTCTCGAATAATTCTCGATGAGATAAGACCTCGATGGTAAGATGGGTAAGGCCCAAGTTGCACAACGAGACCAAATCCTCATAGTGACGTTTTTCCAGCTGATTGAAGGAGGTTTTTGTGAAAGCCAAAAAGATGACACGGGTGTAGAGTGCCATATCTTGCGTTGGTTTGTCCTGTCCACATAGTGCCACGCCGGTAGTGACAATGGTTTGAGCAGCCATGCCATCGGTATTGGTATTCTTCTTGGTCTGGCCACCGCCACCCCAAAGTCCTTTGAGGTAGGCTATCTTTCGGAGGTCGAGGTCGTTCTTGTACTCATCCAGCACCACCAGGGTATTGATTGCTTGTGAAACACGGTCGTTCATAGCAGGAACCGACGTTACACCCAGGTTAGGAGGGTCGATGCCATGCAGGAAGAACGACTGGAGGGAAGTAGCCAAGGTGGTCTTACCAGTGCCTTTTTCACCAAAGAGGTTAAGTATTGGGAAATGGCGGGTACGGCGGAAGATGATGTCGCGAAACAAGGTCGATAGGAGGTAGGAGAAGGCGACACGAGCGTTCTCTCCAAACACTTCGGTGAGTCTGGCTACAAAGTCGTATAATTTGACACCATTTCGGTTTTCATGTACCATCAGACGCTCGAATTGGAAAATTTCCTGGTTGTGAATGTAAATCTTTGAGGTGGCCGGAATATAGAAGGCTTTGTCGTTGATGCCTCGTACAATGCCCAACTCATCGACCGCCTTGAAGCTTCCATCAAACCACAAACCATTGCCAAAAGCAAAGAAGCCTTCGATGTCGTTCCAACCCAGTTTTCGAATGCGCTCTGCCGTATCTGTCTTGGAATAAAGATATTCCTTGACGCGATTGAGCTTATCAATCTTGGCCAGCCACACGTAGTTGCCCAACGAACCAGCTTTCTGCTGGAAGTTACTCAAAGAGCAAAGCTCAGACTCCTTTAGCTCGATGACGCGGCATACATTGTACATATTGCGCAGGCGGAAGATGCGAGTGCCATTACTCTCATCCTCGATATGAAAGAGCGGTTCCATGATGAAATTGGAGATGCGAGACGGATCTTCGTCCTCGTCGCCAATCGCATAGTAACAATGGTCGCGCACGAACAGGCCAAACTGTCGTAGCAATTCAGCCTCTCGCTGCTGGTCGTTCATGCCCGTCTGCTTCTCATTTCGCTTTCGGGCTTCTCCGCGAGCTTGCGAAACGGCATCCCGCCAGAGTTTTACCTTGCCATGTAGCTTGGCCAGCTGTTCGATACATTGATCGAACACCAATTGGTCTTTGACATAGCGAAGCAAATCGGCTATTTCTGCCACACATTTGCGCTCTTCCATCAGTGAACCTGCTACAAAGAAGCGCTTCTGAGCCAGCCAAACGATGAAATGCTTTTCTGTTAGGGAGGTATAATCCTCTCGACAATGGATAAAGCTATCCGCATCGTTCTTGACGGGCTTCATTCTTGGCGCATCTTCAGGAACTTCACTATCAGCATACAGATTCTGCAACTCTTCATCTGTCATCGGTGCTTGGGCAAAAGGAAGCTCTCGAACGGTTACATGGAAACCTTTCTTGATAGCCGAAGCGCCATTGGCCATGACAGCCTCAAAACCGGGGCCATAAGATTTGTCTAAGGCCACATCGGAGTCTGGAACAAAGCAGACGGAGGACGTGAATTTTTTCAACTGCTCAAACTGCTCCTCTGTCCATGCGGTACCGAGTGAAGCTACTGTATTGTCAAAGCCAATCGATTGCATCTTCAGTACATCAGGCGCTCCTTCTACGATGATAAAGTAGTTCGCTCCACGCTGACGACTGGCACGGTCAATACCGAACAAAGTTTCGCCTTTGGAATAGACTATACTCGTAGCCGAGTTGATGTACTTAGGTGCTTGGGAATTCTTGCCGATATAGCGAGCCGTATAAGCGATGATACGCCCCCAGCGATTGCGGATAGGAATCATAATGCGCTCCCGAAACATGGCATAGGCACGGCCATCTTCACTACGCTTCAAAAGGCCCAACTCAAAGAGAAGCTCTTCGTTGAGTGCTTTTTGTCGACAAAAATCCAGGAAGGCTTGACTATCCTTGGGGGCATAGCCAATAGCGGATGTCGCACAGAACTCCTCTGGCCAACGACCATAAGTATAGTCTCTGGCTGCCCGACATTCGTCATTCGTGTTGATTCTCATGTTTTCTTGAAAGAAACGCTGAACATGATCCAGCACAATCAACAAAGATTCCCGATGTTTGGCTTCAGCTTTCTGATCCTCCGTTTGCTTTTCATCCACATATTCTATCTCGATATTGTGCTTCTTGGCGATGAACAGTACCGCTTCCATGAAGGAGAGATTTTCTTTCTCCATGATGAAGGTGATAGCGTCGCCACCACGGCCACAACCGAAGCAATGATAGAGATTCTTCTGAGGATTGACCTTAAATGAAGCCGTATTTTCCGAATGAAACGGGCACAGACCTATCAGCGCCACACCTTTTTTGGTTAGCGTGACGTATGGTTCAAGTACCTCTTTAATGTCGAGGTCTCTCACTTTATTGATAGTGGTTTCGCTAATCATAATGTTGTCAGTAAAGTCCAGCAGTCGATGATGGACTGACCGGAATATTTGGGGCGGCAAACATTATCTGGGTTAAGTGGCTTGATATAGCCACTCTTCTTGTACTTGCGAAGCGTCTTGTGGCTGATACCCAACTCAGCACAGGTTCGCTTCACCGAATAGACCCCATTGGGGTCGCAAGTTGGCTTTAACTCTTTCATTTTACCTACTATATGATGCAGCAGTCCCTAAAATTGATATTTAAATGCAACTATATAGTAGGAACTGCTTCGCATTCATATATCCACTATATTGTTTGCAAAAACAACCAATATATCCATTACTTCTTATCCTTTGATGGGGAATCATCAAAATAGTCCTGAACGGTGCGCTGTAACAAGCGCAAATCGGCTGTTCGATACTCCACTTTACCAGGGCGCTTATAGCATTGCACCTTCCCTTGGCGTCTCCATCGTTCCACATTCCGACGACCAAACATTTCATAAGCTTTGCGCTGGCTGATAAACTCCGGGTCGTCTTTGTCTGATTTGAGCAGCTTTACCACCCTTGCTGCCAAATCGTTAAGGAATGTATCATAGGGAATTAAGTGGTCCAAAAACTGCAAGAATTGCATAGGCCTATCAAGAGTTCAGGCCTAAGATACTCGCCGGACAATGATGAGGTGGTTCACCTTGTCGGTTCTGGTTTTGAACTGGCGACTATACATTACACCCAGCTCGGAAGCTTGTGTACGGACGCTTTTCAATCGTGTAATGGGGAAGTTGATTTCTTGACCAACTTCGAGTGCCATGAGCGCAGGACGAATTTTTTCTACTTTTTCTTCCATAACTGTTTGATGTTTAATATTTAATGTTTAACTTTGCGCTTGGAATAGCTGCTATCAACAAGCGCAAAGTAACATAAAATGGTTTATATAGCCAAATATTTGTTTGATTATTATTCAAATGATGTTTGATTTTTAATGTTTAATATATGAATATACCCGTAAATGACGTCCATATAGGCAAAGCGATTGATGAACAACGCGAAAAACTCAAGCTTAGTAAGTCTGAGTTTGGGCGTAGAATTGGTGTGCCCCAACAACATGTGAACCGTATTTTGGAGCGTGACACCATGGAGACTAAACGACTCGTCAAAGTCTGTCAGGAACTCAATTTCAACTTCTTCAGTCTGTTTTGCCCACTACATACCCAGCAGATTTCAGCTTATCTCTCCGCTATATCTTTAGAAGGTGATGCCAATAATCTCATCGGTGATGCTGCATTATTGGCACAGCTGGAGAAAGTCAAAGGAGAATTGAAAGAAGTCCAAAGTGATTTAGAGCACGAGAAGCGAGAAAATCAGTTATTAAAAGAACAAATCGCAGGTCTTGTAGCCAACATGAAGGATAAAGACGCCATTATAGAACTCTTAAAAGAAAGGAGGGAATAGAAACTCTTACGCAATAACAATATAATTATGTAGCACCCTTTTCCGTTACAATGCTACAATAATTAGCTCTTCTGCTGCTACACATGTCTTTGTTATAGTATCCAACAAAAGTTTGACTTACGAAACACTGACGAAAGCCCTCAAATATATTGGTTATCAGTATAGTATTAGAGGGGCGCAAGCAGCAATAGAAGGATTAAATCACATCTTCATCAAATAAACATAGAAAAGGCCACAAACCACTTACAAAACACTTACGAAAATGGCTGAAGTCATTGAAAATCAATAGTGTTGAAGTGGGGCGCAGGCGGCTATTGAAGATCTGAAGTAAAATACTCTAAAATCTTATATTTATAGGCTGTAAACCTTTTTTAAATAGGTTTACAGCCTATCTTTTTGGAAAAACATGTATCTAATAATCAAATATTTGTTTTTTCTTTATTATCTTTGCCATCACTTAAACTGTCTGATTACCTAATATTTTAATCACCAACTTTATGAATCTGGATTTTTCTACATTATATGCTCTTTGGGCTACTGATTTTTTTCAGAAGAATGAAATACTGCTGCTTTGTTTTGGGGTTATTATTTTATTGCTTCTGGTTATTATGATTGTTGTGTCCATCAATAAAACCAAGCGTTTGAAAACATTGCAGCAACTGAATGAAGTGGCTGAGGAAAGCAATCAATTGAAGAATGCCTTTATTGCCAATATGACGCATGAAATACGTACGCCGCTCAATGCTATCGTAGGATTTACAAATGTGCTTGCCGAAACTGATAATTTAAGTAGAGAAGAGCGGATGATTTTTCTGAAAGAAATCAATGATAATAAAAACTTCCTGGTTCAAATGATCAATGATTTATTGGATTTTTCGAAAATAGAGGCCAATACAATGGAATATAAAGATGGAGATGTGGATGTAAATGCATTGATTCAGGAAATATGTGCTGCAGAGAATGCACATCCCAGACCATCGGGTATTCAGATCGAGTTTGTAGAGAAACTGCCTCAATGTCGTTTAATGATTGATCGGGTACGTTTTGCGCAGGTGATTAATAATCTGGTAAAGAATGCATTGAAGTTTACAGAACAAGGTAGTGTCAGAATTGGATACCGTCGTCTGAGTAATGATAGTTTTTACTTTTACGTAGCTGATACAGGTTGCGGTATTGATGAAGAAAGCCGCCGTGCTATTTTTGAGCGCTTTGTAAAGATGAACTATAATATTCGTGGTACAGGTTTAGGTCTTTCCATCACAA
>OIWQ01000208.1_pt1 | contig 74762 bp, 50 predicted proteins | sample 1587571 | NCBI WGS metagenome assembly OIWQ01 (sample SAMEA3888910, study PRJEB22519) | human gut metagenome | biome: human gut; feature: human-associated habitat; material: faeces | place: Denmark | collected 2010
TGTCCGGAACTCAAGGGAGCGGCGGACTATTGGGCAGTCAACCTTTATACGCGGGAACTCATCGATTCCCGCCGGAAAGATCTGTCCGCTTCCCGTTTCCCGCACAAGAAACTGCGGATGATCGACAAGGATTTCTATCTGGAGGAGATGTATCCCGAAGGCATGACCGCCATGCTGGAACGCTTTCGCGACAAGCCGATTTACATTACGGAGAACGGCTGCAGCTGCAACGACGACCGCTTCCGCATCGTCTACCTGGCTCTTTACCTTTCAGCGGTGCATGACGCGCTCAAACGGGGCATGGATGTGCGCGGCTATCTCTACTGGTCGCTGATGGACAACTACGAATGGAGTTCCTTCCTGCCCCGCTTCGGTCTCGTGAATGTGGACTTCAAGACCTTTGAACGGACTCCGAAGCCGAGTGCCGCATTTTATCGCGAAATCATTGAAAACAACGGCTTTTCGCAGGAGATACTGAGAAAATACCTGCATGAGCTCCCGACACTGGAAATAACCCGCTGAGAATATACGTCCGCCGCTCCCGGTTCATGCCCCGAATCTCCGGAGCAGCAGGCAAGGAACCGCTTCGGGGTACCAGCCCGGAGAAAAGAAGCTTCTGAAAATCCGGAACAGAAATTTTACATCTAAAATACGAAAAGGGGCTGTTGCAAAACCTCATAAGGTATGCGACAGCCCTTTTTCTTTTGAATCTCGGTAAAATTGTGTATAATAAGGCTATGATCAGGAGATGACCATGGCCTATTTTACAAATTTGCAGGACTATTTGTTTCTTTGCTCAGATCTATCCTCTGAGGAAAAGCAAAAACTCGATAATTATCTCAGGATTTTAGAGTACTCAGGCGTAGGTCGAAAATGTGTTTGAAAGCGGATATTCAGGCCTTGGAAGTAACATGCATGCCGCGTATTCTCTTCAAATTGTAGTTTCGAAAGGACGGATTCTAGATTACCTTGTGTCACAAGATAGATCCGACAGTAAAACTTTTATACCTCTACTTGACAACTATCATGCTGACTATGGCTCTTTTCCGGAAAAGTTATGTGCAGACAGTGGATATGGTTCATTGGATAACTGCAGGTATATGGCTGCTGAGGGCATAGAAAACTATGTCAAACCGCAGATTTGGCAGAAGATGGTTCGCGGAGAATATATCGATCTATACCGTTTCGATGAAGAACAAAACCTGATTTGTTTGAACGGCAGGAAAGCAGTTAAACTTGATACGTATAGAACTCACTCCAGAGGGAAAGAAACCAAGTTTTATCATATTGAAAATTGCAACGAATGTAAATTTAAACCATTTTGTATGAGATGTGTTGCTGATAAAGAACGCCAAGATAGAGTTTTTGAGGTATGCTATGATCTATATGAATTCAAGAAACAAGCCGTACAAAATTTGCTTTCGCCGAAAGGAATTGAAATGCGTATCAATCGTTCATCCCAAGTAGAAGGAGCTTTCGGCATAATAAAGCAGGATATGGATTATGAAGGGGTCAGGCGAAAAGGGCTCGATAATGTCAGTGCCGAGTGTATGCTCGTTTGTCTGGGATATAACATCCGCAAATTATTTTCTTTTTTCGAAGGAAAAGGTAAAACAGATTACTGGATTGCTCCTGCGGATCTTGAACCGGAAGTTCCAAAGAAGGCTAATCTGAAAAGACTCATGAAGAAGCAAATAGTGGGGCAAAATGAAATGCTGAGAGGGTCTTATAAATATGGGAAAAGGGCGGCTGCAAAACTATGAGGTTTTGCAACAGCCCCTTTCTGGAATTGCCGGAGTTGGCTTATTTGTTCGGGTTTTCAATCGCCTTGGCCATATACTCGATGGTGACCGGCTTGCCGGCTTCCACCTTGAAGGTGCGGGTAAGACGGCTGTCGTGATTGACGAGCATGGCCGCCGCACCGTCCGGACCGCCGTCGGCGTCATACTGGGTCTTGCCGTAGGCCCAGAAGCCGTTCGGAATCATCGTGCCTTTGCGATCGGTCACCTTCTTCAGGTCGGCATTGGAGACCGGCGTGCCGTTGACGGAGAGCTTGCTGACCGCCAGCCAGCCGCGCTCTTCGGCGTTTTTGGCCCACTGACCGCCGATGGAGAGATAGACGTTTCCGGAGGTTTCCGGGGTGAAGACGAACTTGCAGAGCGTCCACTCCGCGCCGACCGGTTTGGTGGAGAAGGCGGAGAGACGGTAGGGACGGGTCTCCGCCGGCCCCCAGCCCTGCGGAGTTACCCGCCAGCCCTCGGAGGTTCCGGGCGTGAGCTTGACCTTGCCCTCCTTGGTGATTCCGGTGAGGTCACACCGGGGAATGGAGGCGGCGAACAGCGATGCGGTGGTCACGGCGGAGAGGAACAGCGTTGCGAACAGTTTCATGACGGACTCCTTTCTTGCGTTGATGAAAACAGCACCATGGCGGCGCGAAGGATCGGTTCCCCAACCGGCGCACCAGGCACATAACGAATAGTATAATCATTTTGTCCATTCTTGTCAACCTGCCGGGCGGAGAAATTTTCTTTTTTCTTTCCATGCGAGGGGGAAAACGACGAATGAAAAACGGCGTCCTCCGCAGCAACGGAAGACGCCGGATGGTACGGGAGAGATGAATCTGATCAGTTGGCCGGAGCTTCGGTGGCTTTGGCCATGTATTCGACGGTGACCGGCTTGCCGGCTTCCACCTTGATGGTGCGGTAGACGCGGTTGTCGTGATTGACGGCCACCGCGGCCGCGCCGTCCGGACCGCCGTCGGCGACATACTTCACTTTCTTGCCGCCCAGCCAGAATCCATTCGGCATAATTTTGCCATTGCGGTTCGTCGTCTTTTTCATGTCGGAATTGGTCACGGGCTGGCCGTTGATGGCAAGTTTGCTGACCAGCATCCAGGCGCGGTCATTCTCGGTTTTCCCCCACTGGCCGCCGATGGAGAGGTTCACATTTCCGGAGGTTTCCGGGGTGAAGACGAACTTGCAAAGGGTCCACTCGGAGCCGATGGCCTTGGGGGCCGTGGCGGAAATCCGGTGCTGACGGGTCGCCTGATCGCCCCAGGTCTGATGGATGACTTTCATCCCGCCTTCGACAGTTCCCGGAGTGAGCTTGACATTCCCGGTTTTGTTCACGCCGGAAACATCGCACCGGGGAATGGAGGCGGCGAACAGCGATGCGGTGGTCACGGCGGAGAGGAACAGCGTTGCAAACAGTTTCATGACGGACTCCTTTTTTTACCCGTTTCAAAATCTTCCCGGGGCGACGGTTGTCGGATCCCCGCCGGCGCACCGGGCACATATCCGTATTATAATCAGTTTCGCGCCGAATGTCAATCGTTTCACGAAAAAAATGATGATTTTTTGATCGCGGAAGGGCGGAATGCTCCATGGAATTCCGCTCCCCGGGGGGATGGAATCCGCCGCTCATACTGCATTCGGCAGAGAGACGGAATACCGGGATTTTTTTTTGAAAAATATTCGGTCGGCGGGTTGTGAAGAGACGCTTTCCGGAGTATACTATTCCGTGGTATTGTTCACGATTTTTCATACAGGAGAAATGCGCCGAAAATGGCTTCCGATTTCGTTCATCTGCATCTGCACACCCATTACAGCATGCTCGACGGAGCGTGCACCATCCCCGGTCTGGTCGAGCTGGCCAAAGAACATGACATGAGCGCGATGGCCATCACCGACCACGGTTACATGGGGGGCGTCGAAGAGTTCCACCGGGTGCTCTCCGGGGCCGGAATCAATCCGATCGTCGGGGTGGAAGCCTACGTCGCTCCCGGCGATATGCGCGATTTCGATTCGAACAAGCCCTTCAACCGCGGCGGATTCCACCTGGTGCTGCTCTGCGAGAACGAACAGGGCTACCTCAGTTTGTGCAAGCTCATGTCCGCCGCCAACAAGGAGGGATTCCACTACAAGCCGAGGATCGACAAGGAGATCATGCGGCAGTATCACGAGGGGCTCATCTGCACCAGCGCCTGCATCGGCGGCGAGATTTCGCAGTACTTCCTCCAGGGCAACACGAAGCGCGCGGAGCAGGCGCTCGGCGAATATCTCGACATCTTCGGCCCGGACCGCTTCTTCATCGAACTCATGGATCACGGCATGGAGGAGGAGCAGCGCTGCAACAAGTACTTGATCGACCTCGCCCGGCGCAACAACCTCAAGCTCATCGCCACCAACGACGTCCACTACATGCGCAAGGAGGACGCCGAGGCGCATGAGATCATGCTCTGCATCCAGACCGGCGCGCGGCTGGCGGAGAAGCACTTCCGCTTCCCGACGCCGGAGTTCTACTTCAAGGGCGAGCAGGAGATGCGCGAACTCTTCCGCGAGGTGCCTGACGCGATCACCAACACCCGGCTGATCGCCGAACGGTGCAGCATGAAGTTTCACTACGTGCCCGAGGTCAACCATTACCCGAAGTTCTACATGTCCGACGGGCGGCTGGCCGACCGCAACGACCTGCGCGAGGTCTGTTTCGACAACATGGAGTACCGCTACGGATTCGATCCGCGCAAAATCTCCGAGCCGGACGCGCGCCAGAAGGAGATCCTCGACCGGATGGAATACGAACTCGGCGTCATCGAGAAGACCGGTTTCATCAGTTACTTCTTCGTGGTGTCGGACTTCATCCGCCACGCCAAGGCCGAGGACATTCCGGTGGGGCCGGGGCGCGGTTCCGGCGCCGGTTCTCTCGTCGCCTATCTGACGCGGATCACCGACATCGACCCGCTGCGGTTCAACCTCTTCTTCGAACGCTTTCTCAACCCGGAGCGGGTCAGTCCGCCGGACTTCGACGTGGACTTCTGCGAACGCCGCCGGGGCGAGGTGATCGACTACGTCCGGGGCAAGTACGGCTTCGACAGCGTCGCGCAGATCTGCACCTACGGCCAGCTCAAGGCGAAGGCGGTGGTCAAGGACGTCGCCCGCGTGCTCGGCTGTGACTTCGAATTCGGCAACCGCCTCTCGAAGATGATTCCGGAAGACCCGAAGATGACCCTCGACAAGGCGGTCGAGCAGAACAAGGAACTCGCCGAGAAGATCGAGACCGACCCGATGATCGGCAAGGTGTGGAAGTTCGCGAAGGTGCTCGAAGGGCTGAACCGTCAGACCGGCATCCACGCCGCGGGGGTGATCATCGGCGACCAGCGGCTGGACAACCTCGTGCCGCTGGCGCGGAGCGCCTCCGACAGCATGGTGGTGCCGTTCCCGGCGCACCCGTGCGAGGAGCAGGGGCTGCTCAAGATGGACTTCCTCGGGCTGAAGACGCTGACCATCATCAAGGATGCGCTCAACATGATCCACAAGGACTTCGGGATCGACATCGACATGATGAAGATTCCGCTCGACGACCCGAAGACCTTCGAGATGCTCCAGCGCGGCGACACGGTTGCGGTCTTCCAGCTGGAATCCGGCGGTATGCAGAATCTCTGCCGTTCGTTCGGAGTGGAGACGCTCGAGCACATCATCGCGCTTCTGGCGATCTACCGGCCCGGCCCGATGCAGTTCATTCCGGACTTCATCCGCCGCAAGAAGGGCGAGGAGGAGATCATCTACGACCACCCGCTGATGGAGAATTGTCTCAAGGAGACCTACGGCATCATGCTCTATCAGGAGCAGATCATGCAGGTGGTGCAGGTTCTGGCCGGCTTCACCCTCGGCGGCGCGGACATTCTGCGCCGGGCGATCGGCAAGAAGAAGGTCGACGTGCTGACCAAGCAGAAGGAGAAGTTCTTCAAGGGGTGCAAGGAGACCAACAACATCGATGAGAAGCTGGCCGACCAGATCTGGGAGAAGATCAAGTTGTTCGCCGGATACGGCTTCAACAAGTCGCACTCGGCGGCCTACGGTTTCGTCTGCTACCAGACCGCCTACCTCAAGGCGAACTATCCGGTGCAGTTCATGGCGGCGATTCTCAACGGTGAAATCGAGTCCGCCGAGCGGATCGCCTTCATGATCAACACCTGCAAGGATATGGGGATCAAGGTGCTTCCGCCGGATGTGAACTCTTCGGACATCCGTTTCTCCACCGACGGCGACTGCATCCGCTTCGGTCTCGGCGCGATCAAGGGGGTGGGCGAGGTCGCCGCCTCGAAGATCATCGAGAGCCGCAAGGCCGACGGCCGCTTCGAAACCTTCGCCGACTTCTGCGAGCGGTGCGGCTCGGATGTCAACTCCCGCATGCTCGAACATCTCACCCGGGCGGGCGCGCTCGACGGTCTCGGGCTGCGCCGCAGCCAGATTCTGGCGATTGCCGAACCGATGATGGAGTTCGCCAAGGTGCGCGCGGCGGAGCGCGCCGCCGGACAGGGGTCGCTCTTCGACCTGCTCGATGAGGCGGATGCCGGCGAGGTCTGTTCGGTGCCGATTCCGGATATTCCGGAGTTCGACCAGGAGGAGATTTTAAAGAGCGAGAAGGAGCTGCTCGGCTTCTATGTGACCGGGCACCCGCTCGACTACTGCGCGGAACTGGTCCGGGCGTTTGCGAGCGTGCCGCTGCGGGATCTGGATAGACTCAACGACAACGCGCAGGTGCGGCTGACCGGCATGGTCGGCTCCTTCACCCAGAAGTTCAGCAAGAATTCCGGCAAGCAGTTCGGCATCCTCCAGCTGGAGGACCTCGACTCCTCCGCCGAGTGCATGATCTACGAGCGGGCGCTCAACACGCTGTTGAGTTCCGGAATCGAGATGCTTCCCGGCACGCCGCTGCTGCTCGAAGCCACGGTCAGCAAACGGGATGAAGCGGAGAAGCCGCGGGTGATCGTCGAGCGGGTGATGCTGCTCGGCGAGGCGCCGGCGACGCTGGCCGAAGAGCTGCATCTGCACATCTACGCTTCGGAGATCACCAGCGAAAAACTCAAACAGATTTCGGAGGCCTGTTTCCGGGCTCCCGGCGACACCCGGGTGGTGGTCTGCCTGGTGGGGACCGATGATTCGGTGACCTTCATCGAGTCGCGCGGACGGAAGATTTCGGTGACGCCGGAGCTGCTCCGGGAGCTGGATTCGATCCTCGGAACCGGCCATTACCGGCTGAAGGCGAAGCCGTATTCGCCGCCGCCGCGGCGGATGTGGAACCGCGACAAGGCGGCCGCGGAGGAGCCGGCCAAATAAATTGCAACCCGGGGAGGGCGTATGGGGCGGAGTTTTGCCGAAGAGCTTCCGGCGCATCTGGAGGAGTGGGTGCGCGAAGGATTGATTTCACCGGAGAGCGCCGAAATTCTGCTTCGCCGGAACAGGGCGGAGGCGGGCGTGGCGGCGGATGCGGTGAAGCGGAAACTGCTGACGGTTCTGGCGATTCTCTGTGCGGCGCTGCTCGGCGGCGGACTCATTCTGGTGATCGCGCACAACTGGGATATGCTCAGCCCCTTCTGGCGGCTGTCGATGGCGTACCTGCCGCTGCTGGCCGGATTGGTCTTCGGCGGCTTCGTATTGCGGCGCCACGACGGGGAGCCGTGCTGGTGTGAACCCGCGGCGCTCTGGATCGGTGCCGCCGCCGCTTCGGCGATTGCGATTGTTTCCCAGCTCTATCAGGTCAGCGGTTCGCTGAATGACTACCTCTTCTGGTTGATTCTGCTCTGCGTGCCGCAGGTCTGGCTGTTCCGCAGTACGGCACTGGCTCTCTGCTGTTCGGTTGCGACGGTGGCGATGGCGGTCAGCGGGGCGGAGTTGATCGAGAGGAGCTTTCTTCAGACGACGCTGTTCTTCCTGCTGCTCGCGCCGTGGACACTGCGTCTGGCACTGCGCGCTGCGGGCCGCTGGGGGAAACTGGCGGGGCAGCTGGCGACACTGCTTCTGCTCTTTACGCTGGGCGGTTGCGCTCTGGGAAAGACCGGGGGATTCGTGAGCCTGATTTCGTGGGCGGCGCTCTTTTCGGTGCTGTTGACCGGCGGGGCGGAGCTGTTCCGCCGGGAGGGCGGCGGCCGTTTCGGCAACCTCTTTCTCCTCGCCGGATTCGGCGGGCTGGCCTGGCTGGTCGTCGCCGGCAGTTTTCGCGAGTTCTGGGGAATGTTCCGCGAGGTCGACTGCACCGCTTCCGGGTGGATCTGGCTGTTGTTCACCCTCGCGCTCTACGCCGCAGCCGTCGGATTTCTCTGCCGTTACCGGCGCCGTGCGGAGGGGGGCTGGATCGCGGTTGCGGCGCCACTGCTGGTCTTCTGCTGTCTGCTGGGGGAGAATCCTGATCAAAGTATGTTGCTTTTCAACATTTACTTTGCAGTCACCGGGCTCTGGATGCTGTGGTACGGGGTGCGATTGCGGCAGTTGGGCTGGCTCAACGGCGGGATGCTGATATTGGGCGCTCAGATCTTTCTGCGCTTCTGCGCGTCGGGCGACATTCTCGCCTGCGGCATCTGTTTTCTCGTGCTCGGCGCGGCGCTCGGCGGGGTGAATCTGGTTCTGGCCCGGAAGTTCCGGCGGGAGGCGGTGCAATGAAACGTTGGAAATGGATCGCTTATCTGTTCGCTTCGCTGTTGATTCTCGCGGTGGTCTCGATCAAAATCGTGCGGGCGGAGGTGGCGTACCGGTTTGGAAGAAGCTACCGGTTCCCGATTCAGGCGTACGACCCGCGCGATCCCTTCCGGGGGCGTTACCTCGCGCTGGAGATGGAGCATGTGGCCCGCAGTTCCGCGATTCCTGCGGAAGACACGTGTGGACCGTTTTCGTGTTGCGTGTCGATTACCGTCGATGAGAAGGGGAGGGCGCGGTTCGACCATCTGTCGCCCGAGCCGCCGGAGTCGGGCGACTGGCTCAACGTCGATCTGCAGAGGTTCCGGGGGACCCGGAACAGCTTCCGTCCCCCGTTCGAACGGTTCTACCTCAACGAGAAACTCGCCCCGGCGGCGGAGCAGATTCTTATGGATTCGTTTACGCGCGGTGACGCGGAACTGGTGGTCCGCGTCTATCGCGGCTTCGGCTGTGTCGAAGATCTGTTGATCGACGGCGTGCCGATCCGCGAACTTGCGAAACAGCGGCTTACTTCAACTGCTTCGACGCGAGAATGACCGTGTTGAGATAGACCGCCAGCGCGTTTGCCTGCGCGGCTTCGCGGGTGCCCTTGAGCAGTTTGACCGCCTCCTTGGCGAACTGGAGCGCGAGGTCGGGGCGGCCGCAGAAGTAGAGGGCTCTGGCGTACTCCCCGGCGGCGATGCCGCGCTCGCGGTCGTCCTTGAACTTCCCTGATTTCCAGGCGGTTTCAAGGAGTTTGCAGGCGTTCCACGGTCGCAGGGAGGTGAGCTGCTGATTCATCTCCTGCTGCGCGAATTTGAGCAGCACCCGCGGCTGGTCGCTGAAATTCTTCGTCAGCCGGTCGATCCACGGGGCGAGGCGTCCGGGCCGGTCGGAGGATTGCAGAAGATTCATGATCATCCAGTAGAGCTGCGGCTCCTTCGGATTTTTTTCGACGGCGGCGAGAGCGCTCTTCTCCGCACCGTCGAGATCCTTCATCAACTTCCCCTGCAGAGGGAGTTTGACGTTCAGGAGTTCCAGATTGCCGGGGTTCTTTTTGAGCTCTTCGTCGAGCAGTTTAAGCGCGGTGGGGTAGTCCTTGATCCGGATGGCGCTCATGACCGCCTGCGAGAACTTTTCGCGCTCGATGTACTGCTTGACATTGAATTTCCCGGCGATCACCTCAGGCAGGACGGCGGCCAGTCCGCCGACTGCGCCGCGCCAGACCAGCACTCCGTTGCGGTCGATGACCGCCGCCATCGGAATGCGGTCGGTCGAACGCATGTAGTGGTTGACCGTGGCGAGCATGTTGTCGGCCGCGACCGGGAAGGGGAGTTCGTCAAGGCGGTTGAATTTCGCGATGGAGTCGGCCGAATCACAGCCGACCGCGACGAATTGAACCTCCTTTTCGCCGAGTCTGTGGGCGAGCATCGCAATTTCCGCGAAGGCGGCGGTCCCGTTCTGGCTGAGGGTCCAGAAGAAGAGGACGACACACTTTTTCCCCTTGAGGTCGGCGAGGCGGACCGGCCCGCCCTTGATCCATTTTTTCACCTCAAGTTCGGGCGCGGGGACGCCGGTCTCCACGGCGGGCGAAACGGCGGGGAGGGCGTGAAGCTTCGCCGGAATGAACGAGAGCAGCAGCACTGCGGCGAGAAGACGGAGGAGCAGTTTCATCGGAGTTTCTCCAGCTTGTTGAACCAGTTGAAGATCCATTCGGCGCCGAGGATGAAGAAGCCGCTGAACAGAAGGATAAATCCTTCCGGCAGCGCCTCCTGGATCGCGCCAACGCCGACCAGCAGCATCGGCAGTGCAATGCAGAGCAGCACCAGCCGGAAGAGCCAGCGGCATGTCTTCAGCAGCAGCCGGCTGGGGCGGCGGCGCAAGGGCATTTCCTGCTCCGCCGGAGCCGTTTCCTCCCCGGCGGAGGCAACTGCCGCAGAAGCGTTCAGAGACGGCCGCTTCATTGCGGCGTAGACCAGCGAAGCGGTCATCGCTTCGAAGGAGATTCCCGCCTGCCGGGCCGATTTCGGCACCAGACTGGTCGCGGTGCAGCCGGGGATGGCGTTGCCTTCGAGCAGCCACGGGGTGCCGTCCGGCGTGACGATGAAATCCACCCGCAGAATGTCGCGGCAGCGGGCGCCGAGATAGAACTTCTTCGACAGCTCCATCGCGCGGCGGACGATCGGTTCGGCGAGCGACTGCACCGGGCAGAAGTATTCGGTGTGCCCCTGCTGATAGACATATTTCGCATCGTAGTCGTAGAAGCCGTGCGGACTGCGGATCTCGATCGGCTCCAGAACAGTGCCGCCGACGATGGGCACGGTGATTTCGACGCCGTTGAGGTACTCTTCGACCAGAATCTCGTTCGCCTGCTTGAACTCCTCCTCCAGCGCCTTTTCCCACTCATCGAATGAGGTGACGCGCACGATGCCGAAGGTGGAGCCCTCCTTCGGAACCTTGAGGATCACCGGGAGCTTCAGATCGGCGGGGAATTCGCGCGATTCGGGGGTGACGGTGTGCCACTTTGCGGTGGGAATCCCGAGTTTGCCGGCGAGCTGTTTGGTGGCGATTTTATCCATGACCAGCAGGCAGGAGGCGCTGCCGGAACCGACGAACTTCAGACCGGCGTCTTCCATTTCCCGCTGGATGCTGCCGTCTTCGCCGAAGCCGCCGTGCAGCACCGGGTAGACCACGTCGGCGGCCCGCATTTCCGGGGTGACATGGCACTCCTGCAGGTCGGTTTCGGTCACGTCGAACCCGGCGTTGCGAAGCGCCTGTGCGACGCCGGCGCCGCTTTTGAGCGAGATTTCCCGCTCCCGGCTGGTGCCGCCCTTGAGCACGTTGACCTTCGGCGGAAGGGGGGCGGCGAGCACCGTCTCCAGCGCCGCCGGATCGATGAACTTCACTTCAGGCCTGAGGTAGAAGCCGAACTTCTCCGCGACGGCGGTGCGGATCTCCCGGAGCAGTTCCAGATAGTCCCGTTCGGTGCCGGAGTCGACGTTGACGATGTAGTTGGCGTGGGCGGCGCTCACCTCCACGCCGCCGAGTCGGTACTCTTTGAAGCCGCACTGTTCGATCAGTTTGCCGGCCGGTTCGAATTCGGAGATGTTGCGGAAGGTGCATCCGGCGCTCCGGCCGCCGGGTTCGCGGCCGCGGCGGGCCTCCAGCTCGCGGCGGATTTCCGCCTCCTCCTTCTCTTTGTCGCTGGGCGGCAGGGTGAGGATGGCGGCGGTAAGGATGACATCTTCCGGAATGTTCGTCTGCCGGTAGCCCCACTGGAGCTCCTCCTTTTCCGCCGTCCACGGGGTGCCGTCGAAGCGGAATCCGCAGAGCTGGAGGACGAATTCGCCGATCGTGATGCCGTTGGCTCCGGCATTCATCCGCAGGGCGCCGCCGAGGGTGCCGGGGATTCCGGCGAGCGGGGCGACGCCGCCATACCCGAGTTCCGCCGCGGCGGAGGCGAGTTTCGGCAGGCGGAGAAAGGCGCCGGCGGTCAGATGGGTGCGCCCCGCCTTCACCTGGGAAAACGGCGGTTGTGCCAGCCGGATTCCCAGAGCGGGCGTGGGGGCGTCGCAGCCGACGAGGTTGGTTCCGCCGCCGATGACCAGAATCGGAACGGCGCGGGCGTGAGTCCATTCGAGCAGTTTCCCGAGTTCGCGGTCGTCGCGGGGTTCGGCCAGCAGCGGCAGAGTGCCGCCGACGCCGAGAGTGGTGATTTCCCGATAAGAGAGTTCGTTTCGCAGGATGAGCTGCGGAAACGCGGCCTGAAGTTCGTCAAAATAGTCCGGTTTCATGATTGCTTCTTGTATACTTGTTCGGGGTCGAAGAGCGGCTTGCTCTGCTCGACGAGGGATCCGTTTTCCAGTTTGCGGTAGAAACAGCTCCGGTGGCCGGTGTGGCAGGCGGCGCCGCCTTTCTGCTCGACCCGGTAGATGACGGCGTCGCCGTCGCAATCGACCAGGATCTCCTTGATGATCTGGACATTGCCGCTCTCTTCGCCTTTGCGCCAGAGCCGGTTGCGGCTGCGGGAAAAATAGACGGCGCGGCCGGTGCGGAGCGTCTCCTGCCACGCTTCCGGATTGATGTAGGCGAGCATCAGCACTTCGCCGGAGAGGTAATCCTGCGCCACGGCGGGGATGATGCCGCCCGCCTTCTGAAAATCGAGTTCCTCCATAGATGGATCCCTGAATTGCATGTTCCATGGTTTGCCGCAATTAATGTGCCCTGTCTATGGAGTTTTTGCAAGTCGATATCGGGATTATTTCGCGGAGTTTCCGGCTTTTGCCGCTTGCGGGTGTCCGGCGGAGGTGGTATAGTATCCGGTCCGGAGAAGAGAACCCCTCCGGCAGGAGGAATCGGCGTGAATTTACTTGTTGTATGCGGGTCCGAACAGCGGAACATCACCGCGGAGCCCGGTGTGCCGTTGAGTGCATCGCTCGGGCGGAACGGCTGGCGGCTCGATCTGCGCTGCGGCGGGAACGGCCGCTGCAACCGCTGTCTGGTCGAACTTCTCTCCGGGAAGTTCCTCTCCGGCGGGAAACTGCTGGACTGCGGGGAAAGTGGTCCGCATACCGTGCGCGCCTGCGACACCAGTCCAGTCGGCGAAACCGGGGCGCTCCGGATTCCGCCGGCGTCGCTTCAACAGGAACTGGTGGCGGTGGAGACCGGATTTCTGCTCCCGCTGGAGACCGCCGCACCGGGCGGCGGATGGAGTGTTGCGGTGGACATCGGCACGACGACGGTCGCAGCCCTGCTGTTGCGCGACGGGGTGGCTGTCGCCGCCGCGGGGCGGCTGAACCGGCAGGCCGTTTTCGGCGACAACGTGATCGACCGGATCGCCGCCGCCGCTTCGCCGGAGGGGCTGACCGCCCTGCAGCGCGCCGTCGCGGCGGAGACGATCGATCCACTGCTGCGGGAGCTGACGCCGGAGCCGGAGAAAATCCGCCGGATTGCGGTGGCGGGCAATACGGTCATGACCCACCTTCTGTACGGAATCGATCCGGCTCCGATCGGCGTGGCGCCGTTTGAACCGCCCCTTCGCCGTTTCCCGAAGGTTCCGGCGAAGAAGCTGGGAATTTCCACTGCCCCGGAGGCGGAACTGCTGGCCGCGCCCGCCGTTGGCGGCAACGTCGGCGGCGACCTGGTTGCCGGGATGGCGGCGACCCGCTTCGGCAACTCCGGCCGGACCGAACTTCTGCTCGACCTCGGCACCAACTGTGAAATGATTCTGTCGCACAACGGGAAATTTCTGGCGGCGAGCGCCGCCGCCGGTCCGGCCTTCGAACGCTCCGGTGCGGCGAGCGGCAGCCGGGCGGGGGAGGGGGTGATCGAACACCTCCGGTTCGACGCCGCCGGGCGGTTTGAACTCTCGGTCCGGGGAGGGGGGAAAGCGGCCGGACTCTGCGGTTCGGCGCTGGTGGACTTTCTCGCCTCCGGCCGCCGCTGCGGTCTGCTGGATGAGTTCGGCCGCTTCGATCCCGGAGTGCCGGTACGCTGGGGGAGGCGCGTGATGCGCGACGGCGTGCTCGGCTGTCGAATCGCTCCCGGCGTGGTGATTCTGGAAACCGACGTGGAGGCACTGCTTCAGGCGAAGGCGGCGGTGTGGGCGGGGATCCACTCTCTCCTGCGGGCGGCGGGCATCGAGCCGGGCGCACTGGAACGGCTCTGGCTCTGCGGCGGCTTCGCGCGCGGGCTGGATCTCGCCTCGGCGCAGGCGATCGGAATGCTTCCCGCACTGCCCGGAGCCGAGGTCTGCATCTGCGGAAACGCCGCGCTGGCGGGGGCGGCTCTGCTGGCGGCGCATCCGGAACGCATGAATGAATTCGACCGCCTCGCGTCGCTGCCGCAGGAGCTGCCGCTCAACTCGATTCCCGGCTTCGCCGAGGATTTCATCGCCGGTCTGCTGTTGCCGGAGTGAACCGGTTCCCCGGGGCAGGTTATTCCACCAGAACGGCGGAGCCCCAGGCGGAACGCTCCGAACTGTTGCGCGCCGTGCCGCTCCAGAGGAACTGCCGCAGGCGCCGGGTTCCATCGCCGTCATCCAGCCCCAGATCGAAGCGGAAGTTCAGGCCGCTTCGCGGTTCGATGCCCAGCGCCTGCCACGGAACCGCCGCTTCCAGAACGTACCCGCCCGGGTGCGGCAGGACGACGGCGGTTACCGCCGCCTGTTCCGGCGAATTGACGAACCAGCTGCCGCCGTTTTCTCCGGCGGAGATCAGCAGATGGCGGTCGCCGGGGCGCAGGGCTCCAGAGCCGTCGCGTTCGACGCCGGTGAAGAGTTCGAGACAGTCCCCCTGCCAGAGGTCGGGGCCGCGGCGGTGGTTCCGCCGGGGGGTGGCGTCGACGACTTCGACGTAGAGATAGAGATTCTGCTCATCCCAGCAGAGCCGGAAGTCCGCACCGGTTCCGCCGGACTCCGCGCCGAGGACGAGACAGGAGCGGTCGAGCCGTTCCGCGGGCCTGCCGGGCCACGGCTCTTTCACCCCGTCCACCCGCTGTCCCGGGAGGGCGCGCGGAATCTGGAGTTTCCGGAGCGGGCGCTCCGGTGCGGTGCGTTCGGAGAACGGGGCGGTTCTGCCGAGTTTGAGCGCATAGATCCGGCGATGGCTCTTCATCACCTCCGCGAGAAACTCCTTGTACGGGCGGTCGGCGACGTTGAGCAGGCCGATGTTCATGCTCTCGCCGTTGTAGTGTTCGAAATAGCGCCCGGTCAGCGCCTGATCGAGATGGGAGAACCACTGACTGCCGACGACGAAGGGGAGGGCGGCCGCCGTCTCCAGATAACTGCGGTAGGCGCGGCCGCGCTCCATCTGGTTCCGGGTGTCGATCACGCCGCCGGAGAGCCCCTGTTCCGCCGTGCCGTAGCTCCATTCGGAGAGCAGGATCGGCCGCCGGACAAGGCGGTGGAGCTTTTCCAGAAATTCCGGCTCGATCGCGCGCGCATAGTAGTTGATGCTGAAGAGGTCGCAATATTTCGCGCACGCCTCCGCCGCCGCGGTGACGGCGACGTCGGAGGGCTGAAACCGCGCGCCCAGCAGAAGATGGTTCGGGTCGTATTTGCGAAAGGTCCGGGCGACGAGTGAAAAGTACGCGTCGAAGAAATGGCGCGCAAAGTTCTGCATATCCTCCCACGCCGCCCGGGTCCGGACCGGGAGCGGGAGATCGTTCAGCGCGTCAAATCCGCCGGCCTGCAGGTTCCACGCGGCGTTGAAGCGGTCGATGGAACCGTATTGCCGCTGCAGTTGTTTCACCAGTTCCCGCTTGGCGGCGGTTCTGCCGTCGAAGACGGGTAGTTTGCGGAGCAGATCACCGTAGGGCTGTTCGTTGGCGATGAAGTAACCGATGATGGAGGGATCGTCCCGGAACTCCGCGATCGGTGCGTACGCCTTGTCCATTTTCCGGCGGACCGCTTCGTCGAACGGGTCGGGGATCTCTCCGGCAAGACCCGGCAATCTGGCCAGCTCGGGAGTTCTGCCGAATTTCTTCTGCCGGTTGAGCTCCGGAGTGTGCGTGGTGAAGGCTCCTTCGCTGTTGAACCCCCAGCGGCGCAGGCGGTCGATCTGTTCGAGTTTCCACCCGGCAAGTTCGAACGGGCGCCCGGTCTTGCGGATACGGTTCGCCAGATAGAAGGAGAAATCGGTCGCCCACGCACCCCGGTAGGCGCTTTTGTATTCGCTTTCATAGGGCGGCAGCCATTCGTAAATCCGTTCGCGCCCCTTGATGTAAGTGTGGTCGTCGCCCGGGCAGACTGTGCAGACGCCGAGCTGAAAAAAGAGATCTCCTTCCGGCGTGATCAGCACGTCGCGCCCCTCCACCTGATCGAGGCGGAAGAATCCGGTCGCCTTGCGGCCGAACTCTTTCCGGCTGCCCGGCATACCGCCCCACGGGGCGGCAGGCGGCGGCGTCAGGGAGCTGTAATAGAGCCGGTCGGCGGCGACGTCCGAGCGCAATTCCGATTCATCGCGGATCTTCCCCGGAAAGTCGAACGATACGGACTGACCGAACCGGTCCACCCGTGCCGGAACGCGGGAGGCGTCTGCCTCTTCAAACTCCAGCGAGAACTCCGCGTTGCGATGTTCGAGCACGTCGGTGAAGAGGGAGAGCTGGAAGATCTTCCACCCCCACTGCCGGTTGTCCTGCAACTGCCAGAAGCCGTCGCCGCCCCAGGTGACGGAAATGCTTTCCCCGCTTTGCGGATCGGCAAAACGGAATTTGGAACCATGCTGCTGGACGAGGTGGGGGCGGGGCGGTTGTTCCGCCGGCAGTCGGCCGCTTTGCCCGCCCGGTTCCAGGGTCCACACTCCCTGACCGGCAAAACGGATGGGCAGGAACATCTCCCAGATCAGCTTCCCGGGGGCGGCGCTCGCACTCTTTCCCGTCAGGCGGCCATTCTTCAGCGTCAGTTCGAGGCGCGGCGCTCCCTTTGCAAGGTAGGAGAGGGTGGCGCTGTTTTCTTTCAAGGCAACCTGCGGCGCGACGGCCTCCCCCTCGGAACGGAACTTCGGGTAGCCGAAGGTGAATCTGCCCATGGTGCCGCCGTCGATTTCGATCCCGTTCTTTGTGAGATGCGGCGGAGCGGCGGCCGCGGAGAGCAGGGCGGCCGCCACGAACAGCGGAACAGAAAAAGCAGACCAGTTCATCGTGTTTCCCCTTCTGCTGGCGGTGGAATGTTTTTGGTTCTCAGTATACCATACTACATGGATGAATACAAATAGAGAATACAGAAAAATACGTTTTTCTTTGAAGAAACTCCATTTATCTGCGAACGGCAGGCGATTTTTAAGGGTGAAAATACACTGTTTTCAGGGAGAATTCAGAGCAAAAAGGAAATTCCGAAGATTTTTTTGCCATTTTGCGGAAGAGGGCTTGACATTGATTGATGAATACAGTATAATATATCCTGTAATACAAAATAAAAAAGGTATTCAGCATGGCGGACCGCAATCAGATTTTAATGGAGATCAGAAGCGAGGCGGAGAGTGCCGCTCCGAATACGAAGCTGGCGACAATCCGCTGTCTGATGCAGCGTTTTGCGACCAGCCAGCGTACTGTGGAAGGGGTGCTGAATGAACTTGGCGCCTCGGGCATTGTGGTGCGCCGGCCGGGGGCCGGATGGTTTGTCGCTCCTTCCGCAAAGAGCGGACTGCCCCGGATCCGGATGGTGCTGCCGAACTGGGCGAGCGAAAATTACCAGCAGCTGGAGCGGAGTTTCCGCCGGCGTGCGGAACGCGAAAACAGTTACACATTTACCAACTCCATGCTGGAGGTGACGCCGGATTTCTACCGGCAGATCCGGGCGGATAATTGCGATGCTCTGGTTCTGGTGGCTCCCGGCAGCCGTATTTCGGCTTCGGATGTCGTACTGCTCGCCTCTCTGCCGGTTCCGGTGGTTCTGCTCCACTGCGAACTGGGTGGTATCGGCATTTCGATGGTCGGCGACAACCCCTCTTCCGGCGGCATGATGGCGGCGGCCTATCTGATTCAGCACGGGCACCGCAATCTCGCATTGCTGTTGACGGAGCCCTCCAGTGACAGTTTTGACATGCGCTGTGCGGGGTTTTGCGAATTTGCGGAACTTTCCGGCGCGCGTGTCCGGATCATCGAAACCGGGATTCAGCTGGGTGAGTCCTATCAGGGGCTCTGCTATCAGGCGCTGGAACGGCATCTGCGGGAGCACGGCCGCGATTTCACCGGTCTCTTTCTCGGGAGTTCCTCCAGTGCTCTTGAGGTTTACAAATTCTTCAGCGATCACAATATCGCGATTCCGCAGGAGGTCAGCATCATCGGGCACGACCGGCTGGCCAGCAACGAGTTTCTCTCGCCGCCGCTCACCTGCATCGGCACGGATCCGGAGGAGATCGCCGACGCGGTCATCACCGGGTTGTTCCGGATTTTTTCCGGGGAGTGCCCCTGGTTTCATACCCGCGCAGTTTCCCATCTGCTGGAACGTCAATCGGTTTGTCGTTTGAATACTCAACCCTAAATGTGAGAGGGCACCATGAGCAGAAAATTCACTCTTATCGAATTGTTGATCGTAATTGCGATCATCGCAATTCTGGCGGCGATGCTGCTGCCGGCACTGAACAAGGCGAGGGAGACGGCGCGGAAATCCAGCTGTTCCGGGAATCTGAAACAGCTCACCGCCGCACATCTGCTCTATGCCAACGATTACAACGGTTTTGTGGTGGTGCAGACCGATCACAATGGCGGTGGAACGAGCATCACCCATACGGTGATGCTGCAGAATACCGGGTATGTGCCGTACCGCAACAAACTCTGGCGCTGTCCCTCCAACGAAAAGGGGCAGCAGGTCACCAATCTGAACGCCGCCTACGGCATGTACAACATGCGGAGCGACCCCAATTACAACAATCGTCGCGATCAATTTACCGCCTGGGCCGGCACTCCCCTGGTCATCCCCAACACATCCGCCTTCATTGTCTATGCCACCAGCCGGATCAAAAGTGCTTCCAACCTGCCGATGCTGGCCGATACGGTGACCTACCGTACCGATTCTATTGACGGAGTTCCCTGGGCCGGACTTCCCTACTATATGTGGAGTGTGGACATCTATACGGGCAATCAGGAGCAGAATGGAATCCATGCCATCCACAATGGAAGCGCCAACCTTTCGTGGTTTGACGGCAGTGTCCGTTCTCTCACCATCAACGGTCTCGTCGGGGCGAAGATTCAGGTGCGCAAAGTGTATTACCAGACTGACGAACCGTTGAAACTGATGTGAAAGAAAAGGAAGAGAAATCGATGAAAGGAACGATCTTCTGTGCAGCTATGGCGGCCGCGGCTTCGTTGCAGGCCGCACAGCCGGTGGTGTTCAACTTTGAGCAGGGATTAGGAAACGAACGATACGACCGGCGCTATGCGGCGATTGAAACGGCACAGCCGATTTCCGGTACCCGCTCCCTGCGGGTCGACACCCGTCCGAGCAAATCGGAGTGGAACGGAGTGTGGAGCCTGCCGAAGGGCGTTCTTCAGCCCAACCGCAGCTATAAAATCATGTTGAAAGCAAAGGTGCTGGAGAAGGGGGGCGACCGGGCGTCGCTGCTCTTTCTCATCCGCCCGCTGTCGGCCAACCACGAGCTGACCGACGCCGGCATGTTCACGCCGCTGACGGTTGGCAAAGTGGAGGAGATCACCTTCCGCCTCAACGTCCCGGCGTGGCCGGACGATTACTCTCTGCAGGTGCACTCCCATTTCGGCGTGCTCGCCCTGGTCGATGAGATCACGGTGACGCCGATCGAATTGAAGGAGGTCTCCGTGCCGCGTCAGGCGAAGGCGGTGCCGCTGCCGGAGAATCTCCCGACCGGTTCCGAGGAGTTCACGGTGGAGCGGCCGAAGAAACAGAATCAGAAGGTGTTTCAGGCAAAAGAGTTCGGCATCTCCACCGCGTCGCAGGACAACACCGCCGCTTTGCAGCGGGCGATCGATACGCTCCGCCGTCAATCTCCCGCCCGTCTGGTGCTGGAGAAGGGCGTCTACTGGTTCCGCGGCGACAAATCCATCATCATCAATGCGATGAAGGATTTCGAGCTGGACGGAAACGGCGCGGAGCTCCGTTTCCACCGCACCGGCGGTGACCGGCAGCTGATCGCCGTTTCGAACTCCACGAGGACCGCGTTGAAGAACTTCACCATCGACTGGGACTGGGAGAACGATCCTCTGGCCAGCGTCGTCAAGGTGGAAGAGGTCGCCCCGGACCGCCGGAGCATCCGGCTGCGCTTTGTCGATTACGAGAAGTTTCCGCATCAGCAGCCGCGCCTGGTCGACCTGAGCCGGCTCAATCCGGCGACCCGGCAGTCCGACCCGGTCCGGCCGGTGCGGATTGTGTTGGAGATGAACAAGGGGCAGAACCGGCCGCAGTGCCGGATGATCGAACCGAATCTGGTGGAATACACCCACCGCCCCGGCACGTTCAAGAGCGCCATACCGGGGGAGATCTTTCTGCAACGTCATTACGGATATGATTTCGGCGCATTCTTCCTGCGCAACAACCAGCATCTGACGCTGGAAAACGTCCACGTGGCATCCGCCCCCGGCATGGGGGTGATTTCGACCGGCCGCCAGCATCACTGGCAGATTCTGAACTCCCGGATTGCGCCGCCCGCCGGTTCGAAACGCCCCTGCAGCACCACTGCCGACGCGATGCATACGATCAGCTCCTCCGGATTTTTCCGGCTGGAGAACTGCGAACTTGCCTGGAGCTGTGATGACACGATGAACTTCCACGATCTGAATGGCTACGCGGTGAAACTGGGGGAAAACCGGATTCTGACCACCAATCTGAACAGCCACCCCGGGGATTATTTCCGCGTGGGCGACCCGATCGAACTGTGGAACGATGATTTCGCGCCGACCGGATTCACCGGCAAAATCACCGCGATCAAATTCCGCAACCGCCGCGAAGGCGAGATCTCCTTCGACAAACCGCTTCCGGAACCGGCGGGCGCCGGATTCGTGCTGATCAACCGCGCCTATGGTTCGAAGAATCTCATCTTCCGCAACAACCACATCCACCACTTCCCGCGCGGTCTGCTGCTGATGGCGGAGAATGTGACGATCGAAACCAACCGCTTCGAAGAGGGGAACGCCTCCGGAATCAAGCTGGAGACCGGCTACACCTTCGACGCCTGGAGCGAGGGGTACGGGGTTCGCAACGTGGTGATCCGCAACAACCGTTTCTCCCGGGTGAACCAGCGCGGGCGCTATGTGAGCGAAAACCGTCCGGACATCTACATCAACAGCTATCAGCGCAGCGACCCCTCGCTGCTGAAGACCGAACACCCGGTTCTGCGCGACATCTGGATCACCGGCAACGAGTTCCGGGAGTCGACCGGCGCGCCGGTGTTCGTCAGCACCGCCGACAACGTGACGATCAGCGGCAACCGGTTCATCAACCGCGAAGCCGTGCCGGTGAAGGAGGCGAAGCGCGGCCTGATCGGAGCCGGAAGCTCCGGCACGGTCCGGGTGCTGAACAACGTCTGGGAGTCGTCGACCCCCGGCGTGAAAAGCGGTGTCCTTTACGATCCGGATTCGGTGAAGAAGATGGAAATCGGCGGCAATACCGCCCGGTGAGACAAAGAATTTCCCCCCGCTCTCCGGGGGGATTTTTCTATGGTAAGGAAATATGAGAATGAATGGAAGATGGTTGATTCCGGTGGTGGCCGGAATGGTGGCGGTGTTGCCCGCCGCGGAGTATTATGTGGATTTCAATCGGGGCAGTGATTCCGCCGCCGGAAGCGTCAACGCGCCGCTGCGCAGTTTCATTGCCGCCGCGCGAAAGGTGAAGCCGGGCGATACCATCCGGCTGGTGCCCTCGGATCGGCCGATTCCGACCATGCTGACTCTGTACGGCATCAAGGGGACCGCCGAGCAGCCGATCGTGGTGGATGGCTCCTTCAATACTCTTACCGGCGCCGCCCGGATCACGTCGAAGGAGGCCCGGCAGGTTTCACCCGGCTTGTACCGGATGAACATCAAGGATCCGGGCGAATCGATGGTGTGGCGCTTCTTCCTGCTCTTCGACGGGAAACAGCAGCGGATGGAACAGCATTCCAAACGCAAATGCGGCAAACTGAAGAAACCGGAGGAGCTGAAACCGTTTGAGTGGACACTGGTGAACCGTACCGATCTTTATTTCCGCCTGCCGGAGGGGAAGACGCCGGAAACGGTCCGGGTGGAGATACCCCGCCTCGCCAACGGCGTCGGCATGTACGGCGGTTCGGAATATGTCGTGGTAAAGAATCTGATTGCAAAACATTTCTGGAACGACGGCTACAATATTCACAACGCTTCGAAGAATATCACCTTTGAAAACATCGCCGCCATCGGTTGCGGCGACGACAGCGTGAGCGCGCACGACGGCTGCGTCATCACGGTGAAAAATCTGGTCGCGATCGGCAACGGTACCGGCATCTGCCACGCCGGAACGGCGGAGGCGGACCACGAGAACCTCTACATCGCCAGGTCCGACAGCCGTGACTTCTTCGTGCTGAACCGTCGCAACAGCTTCCGCAACGTCGCGGTGGAGGCGGCGGCGCCGATCTACAGCGACGTCGGCGACAAAGGCGACGCGGTGCTGGAGAATCTCTGGTTCTATTCGAAGAAGCCCGGCGCCTGCTTCCGGACCATCCGGGGTGGAGCGATTACGGCGAAAAACGTCAAGCTCTACAACTACACCCAGCCGGGCAACACGCCGGGCATCGAGGTGGTGACCGATCCGGCACCGGTTCAGGCGGCAATCGCGAAGAAGAAGGCGGAACTCTTCGCCCTCTTCGGAGGAAAGCTCGAGAAGGCGCTGGCGGAGAAGTAGTTTTACTCCCGGCGGCGGGCGGTGTTTCCGGGCCGCCGGAAGCATTGTTTCATCACTTCGGCGGCGGGTTTCCCATCCAGAATGAACCCCTTGTCGCCGGCGGGGGCGTCGCAAAATTGTGTTCGGGGATTCTGCTCGTCCCATTTCCACCAGTACAGACCGCGGAAATACTCCTCGGCGTGAAAGAGATTCCAGACCGCCTGCAGGTAGTTCGCCTGTTCCATCGGAGAGTAACGGCCGTCGCCGCTCCAACCAGAGGGGGCCGTTGCACCTCCGGTGCTTGAGGTGCAGCCGCACTCACCGAACATGATCGGTTTGCCGTAGAGCTTTGCCATCCGGCGGTAGAGGTCACGGACCGGGAGGAGTTGCGTCTCCATCTCCTCCACCGAACTTCCGGGGGCATCCGCCGCACGGTGATAGAAACTTGTCTGCAGAAAGTCGAGATCATAAAACCAGTGGTCCGGCCGGGAAAATTCCTGCTCGAAATTCAAAAGATGAGTGTGGCAGCTCGTGATCGGTCCGGGGAAACACTCTCTGGCGACGGCGATGACCTCTTTCCTCTGGCTGTTTTGCCCGACGGTGCGGTCGAGTTCACTGTCGAGGCCGTACAGTTCACAGCCGGTCTCACGGGCGAGCGTGGCGAAGAGACGGGTCCGGGCGCGAAAACTGGCGAACCAGCGTTTCCAGCAGTCGGAGATTTTTCCGGGGATCCGCTCGCGGTCATCGGGGAACCAGACCTGCAGCCTGCCGTTTCCGTCATGGGTTTCGAGCATGGGGCGCAGCATGACCTTCAGCCCCTCGGCGTGGATGAAATCGATCATCCGGGCCAGCTCCAGTTCGCCCGGACTTTCCGCGAGATCCAGAAATTCCCGGGTGGAACCGCACGCTTCCCGGAAGACCGTGGCGATCAATGCGACATACTCGACATTGAGCTGTTTCATCTTCCGGATCTGTTCCTTTGCCCACGGCGACGAATAGACGCCCCGGCGGGCGTAAAACCCGAATGTCATCCCCCCGTTGAAACGGTACTTCCATTTTCATTCTCCCGCAGATGGCATTTTGCTGTTTTCGTGGCGGCAATCTATCTCCCGGACGGGAAAAATCCATTCCCCGGCATAAGTTCAAATCGTTTTTTCAAATGTTTGCGATTAGCCTGCTGCTGCCCCGCATTTTCATGATTTCTCAACAAGTTCAAAAAAGATTGCCGGCTCCTTTAATTTTCCGGTATCAATGGTGAAAGACAACCGTCCGTTCTGAACTCGGATGGGAATTTCCTCCATTCGCTTTCCAGAACAATTGAGTGCATAAAGTGTGGGCGTCGCAAGCCGGCTTTTCAGTTCCATGGAAAACGTTCCGCATCGCAGAAGTACGGGGAGTTTTCCGTTTGCCTGCAACTCAACTCTCTTTTGAGACGCAAACTTCATTCCGGAATTCAAAGCATCAGTCAAAATGACCAGAAGAACTCGTCCGGAATTCGATAGCGCCGCTGTTTTTTCCAGAGAAATCGCCGCGATTCCGGCGGGAATGCTGGCAGAGCGAATGGTCAGAGCATCAAGTTCAAATAATTTATCTTTCTGCTTGACGACCTGCATCTCCAGGCGGGGGGTAATGACGCGCATCTCCTGATTGACAACATCGACCAGCACCTCTTCTGTCGCGGAGTGATAAATTCCATGAGCAGGATCAGTACGATTGGCAGCGGAAAGCAGTTTTTTTTGTCGCAATATACGGACCAGTTCCTCTGTAGAAAGCGCGGTTTCCGGTTTCCGCAACTTCTTTCCGATGACGCGAAGCGCGCCGGTGTGGGGAGAAATTGCAAGAGCGGGAAACTCTTTCCCGATGGCGTTGGAATGCTCATAAAGGATTCCGAGACGCGCAAGCCATCCCAGACTGCCCAGACGGAAATTGACCTCTCCAAGCCCCTCTCTTCGAATATCTTCGTCTGTCACGTAAAACGCGATGGAATTCGGATTGGGAGCGACATCTTCACGCAGGTAAATAAAATAGGTAAGCAGATTGTTACCGCGCCAGATCGGATCGTCCGCTGCCCGAAATGGTCGCATTGGCCTCTGGGTCAGTGCAACTCCATCGGAATGCATGATGAAGGCACTGTAATTCTGAAGCGCCGCAACTGTAGCTCCACGAATGGTTCCTTCATGTCGGAAACCGTTCCACATGACATGATTATATTCTGTGACAAAAAACGGTTTCCCGAAAAAGGCGCACCGTTCGGCCATTCCGGGATGTCCCGTAAGAGAACTACCCTGTTCGATCAGAGTCGACTTTCCGGAATAAACCGGATGAAAGTTATACGGATGAGATGCGATTATGGACAATTTTTCCATCGCCGGTATCCGATTGAGCGTGAAGGAATTATCGAATGTGTTCACCAGTCCGTAATATCCACATTCCCGAACCGTATTCAGATAGAAATCTACCAGTTCCGACTCCTTTTCCCCGATGAAGAGAGACATTGCGATCCCGAGCGGATCTGTTGTAGAATATGCCAGCTTTTTTTGCAGTTTAGGAAACTGTTTAGATGTGCCGGTACGCTTCTGCATCCAACGTTGCCATTCGCCGTCCAGCGCTTCGCAGTGCTGCGGTGTCCAAGAGAAGAACTGTTCGTTAAAAAAAACTACAGCTGCAACTGCTGGATCGTCCTTCAGAGTAGTTCCCGTATATGGATTGTGCATGGTCAGGAGCCGTGTCACTCCCGCTTTCCAGTTCGCTCGTAACACCGGATCATAATACATGGCGTTCTTGAAATAACTTCCTGCAATCCGGGGAGCTTTCCGGGGATCTTTGGCATAGGGGTATCCGGAAGTCCAGCCGGCCGGTGACGAGGCCAGATCAACAATGGAATAGACCCCGCGTTCCTTCAGCAAATGAAAGAGATAGAAGAACATGTCGGTCATCTGCGGATCAAAGAAAATCTCTTCCGGTTTCGTAGGAATTGGAAGAATATCGTGCTTTTTCCCCATCATCAGAGAATAATCCAGAAAATGCCAGCGAATTGCATTGAAGCCATTTGCAGCGACCTGATCGGCGAATTCCTGCAATTTTCTCTTCCACTCCTGTTTCGGGAGTTTATTGAGATATTCCGGATAAGAAAACAGCCCGTGTGGAACAAAATTGAAGCCGTTCAGGCGGACTCGGCGACCAGGAGTCTCGGCGAATGCGAGAGTCCCGTCAGGACGGGCGGTAATTCTGCCGAAAGTTCCGGCCGAAGAAGCTGTTTCACTCAAATCAAGTGCCGAATTGCGAAGAATCGCAGGCGCCAAAGAAATCGGGCGCCATTCGCGATTTGCCATAATCGTCAACGGGGTGGAAGTTGTGCCGCTCATTTTCTGATCGGCTATGGTAACTCCGATCACAATCCAGCTGCAAGTGCCGGAAGTCTGTAGGCGAATCCGCGATGTCCCGACCGGAATTTCAAATTTTGAAAGATAGGCTCCAATTCGTCTGCCGTTAACCGTTTGCTCACAGACGACTTTCCCGTTAGAGACGTCAAGGGGCCCCCACCAGTTCCCCACCTCCTCTCCGATGGAAATCGGGCGGGAAACCGTCGCTACGTCGCCCTCGAAAATCAATGATCCCGCAAGTGTTTTCCCTTTCGAAACCCACGCGACGGTATGAAGCAGATAAAGATAGCGTCGTTTTTCCTGAGGAAGCACAAGACAGGCTTCCCGCAAATCGGTTTTTACTTTATTGCAGTGAAATGAAAGGATGGAACGTCCACCATTCCTTTCCGGATCCAGGATCCGGAAAGGAATTCCCCGGAACGTCTGCTGCCCGAGCGGGAAATCGGCAAAACAGTTGTTCGGGCCCTGATCGGTCCAGCCCCCCCGGCCATCATTTTCCACTGGATCAAAAAAACCGAAATTTGCCAGCTTCGAAAGATCCAGGGGTAAAGGTTCCGTCATTTCCGAACATTCAAAATCCCGGATTTCAAGCTGAGAGCCTTTGGGATTCGCACCGAAGAAAAAATGAAAAACGCATTCTCCGGAGGCAAACGATTTTGTCGCCCGGAGCTGGTATTCATATATTTTCTCCGTGGAGGTGATTGAATAGAACTGGACCGTTTCCGTTTTCAGGCCGACATAGGCATAAGGACGATGGCGCTGCTTCATCGCCGTTCCAAGAGTCATCGGCTGATTTCCGCGAGCTTTAAAACGAACTTGATACAATTTCCCTTTCCGGATTGCATCTCCAAGAGGGAAAACAGCACACGCGTCGGACGCTTTCTTTTCTTTTCCCTGTGAGATCAGCGAGAAGCGCATTCCGTTGTCAAATTTCATTATTGTTCCGCGAGCGCCGTTTAGATAGAGGCCTCTCGCTTCGTCTCCCATGACACTTCCCGACAGCATCCATAGAAGCAACAGTGATAACTGACAAATTCTTTTACTCATGAACAACTCTCTCTTTCCTTTTAATTTTCATGATTTCATGGCTCAAAAATGAATTCCGGTAAGGCCGCCTTGACATAGAACTTTCCTGCACCAGCTTCGGAGGCAATTCTCATCTGATGAAAATCGCTGATTTTCAAATTAGCCGCATGTCCATCGAAAAATGCTACATTACAACCGTTCAGATGTGCATTCACCCACGGCAGACCTGCTCCTGAGGACTGAAAATTCAGCATGAAATAGCCGCCGCCCCAGTTTCGATAGTTGCAGGCCATGATCGGTAATTTTGATGCCGTCTTTACGGATTTGAAACTAATTTCTCTTTTCCAGCTTGTTCCACTCCAGGTGGCCAGCATTGCACCTCCAGCCAGAGTGTTGAATATCTTGACGGCATATGTATTGCGGGGTGCGATAAAACCGTAAGTTCGATTATAATAAAATTTTGCTTGTTTATCATCCAGTACAGCCGAAGATGTATCATTTTTCGGCATGAACGGGATGGAGGGGCAGACAATGACTCTGGACGTCAGAAGTTTCTGCTTACACAGCAGCCCCAGAGGAGTTCTATCCATGGAGTAACCCGTTTCATTTTCATTTTCCGCGTACATAATATCATTACTGGAAGCCAGATACTGGGTTGTTGCAAGCATGCACTGCTTCTGATTTGACAGGCAGGAAATAGAACGTCCTCGCGCCCGTGCCCGGTTGAGGGAGGGCAGCAGTAAACTCGCCAGAATCGCAATGATCGCAATTACGATCAAGAGCTCTATCAACGTAAATCGAATTCTCCTTTTCATCTCTGCATCGCCTCCTTTAGTTTTTCTCAGAGAACACCTGCGTTCCATTTTTATAGAACGTGAAGTACAGTCCGATCGTCTGATTTTTTACCGGAACATCCTGCGAGTCCGTCTGAAGCAGAAGATCGTCGATCATATCCGGCACAACTTTCCCCCAATCGAAATTGATGGCATACCCGGTATATTTCATCTCATCGTAAATGGTGAATTCCGAGTTGATGACCCGGCACTCCTGCTCAAGGTCGAGATACCGGTCGAGGATCTCATAGGAGGGCAGAATGGCGTGGTTGCCGATGACGCCATCGAAACGGCGGCCGGCCTGAAGCATCTCTTCCAGCTGCTCCGCCAGCATCTCGGGAGTGTCTTTCAGAATCAGAACCCGCTCTTCCGGAACCGCGTGGAGGGCGCACTGCTCCTTTACCGCAGCTCTGATCGCCTCGTCAATGGTAAATGCCGGAGATACCAGAATGACGATCTCTCGTCTCTTCTCCCGAAACAAGCGATCCAGCCCCATCGCGTAATATTCCTGATAATTGTAACTGCAGGAGGAAACTCCCGGCAGCCTGCCGAACAGCGAGATCACGGGAACCCCCCGTTCCTTCATCCGGCAGAGCTCTGTTTTCAGTTCAGGGAGACGGATATTGAGCGCCACCAGGCCCGCCAGATGATTTTCTTGAATCATCGATTCCAGATCCGCAGGGGAATTCAGGTAGAGATGCTGGCAGCAATAGGTCAGATTCCGGCGGGTCAGCTCCCGGGCCGCGATGGAGTAAAGACAGACGGTGTAATAGATGTCGATGGCGATTTTGCCATCTCCCTCCAGAAAACCAAACAGCCTGGTGTTTTTCAGATTGCAGTTTGCCGGGCAGGTGATGGAGCCTCCTCCCCGCAACGGCTGGAGATAGCCGTCTTCGGTCAATGCCTGAATGGCGCGTAGAGCCGTCGGATGGGTGACGCCGAACATTTCTCCCAGTTTCCGGGAAGAGGGAATGCGCTGCGGCATATCTCCTCCGGTCGCAATCAGATTCAGTACATACCGTCTGATTTTCATGAATTCAACGGCGTTTTTCTTGCCCATCTCACAGATCCCATATAATATTTACCATAGCTTTACCACCATTAATTATAGGTTACTTCCGAAGAAAAGTCAAGAGGAGGAGGCATATTTCTGCCAAAATTTTTTTCTTGAGGATTGTAACAGAAAATGTGCCGGGGTGTCGTTATTCTGCAATTGTTCGCCGTCGGTTCGGGATGTTTTTCCGCCGGGGCAGGGGAGGAATGCGAAGAGGTGGTTCCGGAACTGTCCCCGGACCGGTCTTCCTTTTTGTATTTTCTGTTTGTAAAACAGAGGGGGGCTGATACATTAATATAATTGTTTTTATTTGCAGGAGAAGGTTCTGATGCTGAAGAAGATTTGTTCGGGATATTGTTCGACGCCGCTGATCTACCGGATCGGCGCGGCGTTCGTCATCGGCATTCTCGCCGGAATGGCGCTCTCGTATGCCGGAACGTCGATGGGGCAGGAGTGGCTGCACCGGGTCGTCGCTTGGATCTCCCCCTTCGGCACCGTGCTCATCGCCATGCTGAAAATGATCGTGATTCCGATCATTTTCTTCTCGCTGGTCTGCGGCGCCTCCAGCCTGTCGGTGAAGAAATTCGGCAAACTCGGCAGCGGCGTACTGCTCTGGTATCTTTTCACCTCGATTGCCGCCTCGGTGTTCGGGGTGTTTCTGGCGACGGTGATGAATCCGCGCATGAGCAACGCCGCGGAACTTTCCGGACGCCACCTGATGCAGGTCGGCCAGCTGAGAAGTGCCGGGGCCGGAGGCGGCTCCGTCTCCTCGTTCGTGAACGGACTTTTCGTCAATCCGTTCGAAGCGCTCGCCTCCGGCAACTTCCTGCCGGTGATCGTTTTCGCCATGATCTTCGGCATTGCGGCCCGGACCGTGATCGACCACGAACAGCAGGCCGGGGGACGCCATCCAGTCGAACAGCTTATTGAAATGTTCGACGCCGCGCTCAAGGTCTGCTTCAAGATCATCGACTGGATCATCGAATATTTCCCCATCGGCGTACTGGCGCTGACCACTGCGAACTTCGCCCTTTACGGCGTGGAGCTTTTCGGCCCCTACATGCGGATTGCCCTCTGCGTGGTGACGGGTGTCCTGCTGATGATCTTTGTGATCTATCCCCTGCTTGTGGCGCTCATCTGCCGGGAGAATCCCTACCGGTTTCTCTGGGGAATCCGTTCTCCGATCGTCACCGCGTTTCTGACCCGTTCGAGCGCGGCGGCGCTACCGGTGTCGATGAAGACGGCGGAGGAGCTGAAGATCCGCAAGGAGCTCTCCAGCTTCGCGCTTCCACTCGGCGCGACGATCAACATGGACGGCGTCTGCATTCACCTGCCGGTGTTCGCGATTCTCGCGGCGAACATCTTCGGAATTGATCTTTCCGTGACGAAACTGGCGGTTCTGGTGGTCTCCGTGGTGTTCGCCTCGGTCGGTGCGGGCGGGATTCCCGGCGGTTCGGTGTTTCTGCTCTTCATGGTGCTGGCGAATATGGGGCTTGACGACGCACAGACGGCGATGATCGTCGCGCTCGCCATCGGAATCAATCCGCTGCTGGACATGTTTGAAACCGCCTGCAACGTGACGGGCGACAACGTCTGCAACTACATCGTCGCCCGCAAGGGCGGAATGATCGACGACTCCCGCGGCTGATGTTGCGCCGGTTGACGTTGCATTGATCCGGCAGAGCTGGGGGCAATAGATACTCCGGGCGATTGACTGCGGCGGGAAAATCGGCTGCAACAAGCTGGAAGCGGAATTTCATCCCTGACATCGACCGCTTGCCCTGGGAGAACTGGAAAGAGCCATTTGTTTTTCCGCCTGCTCCGGAGTATGTTATGAAATGGACGAATCCGGATGGGAGGAAGGTGTGTTGAAAATCCGTTGGAATGTGTCGTGGCTTTTCGGAATTCTGCTCGGAATCGGCGCGGTTCTGACACTGGTTCTTCCGGGAGACGTGCCATGGCGCGAGGCGGAGGCGGAACTCTTCCGCGCCGCTCTGGAGGAAGAGGGGGGCTCTGTTCCTGTTCAGACGCTCCGGCTCTGGCTCCGGATCTCTTCCAATCCGGCCATGGCCGCCGGCGCCGGGGCGGCGGTCTGTCTGCTGATCTCGATCGGAGCACTGTGGCGTCTTGGACGGCTGTTCCACCGGGATTTCCTGTGCGTCGCCGCCTTTTTCATTGCCGCGCCGCATGTCTGGTTCGCTTTTCGTTTGCCGGGGAACGGTTTCTGGCAGGTGCCGGTTTCGTTCGCCGGAGCTGTCCTTGCGGCGGAACTGCTGTTGCGAATCCGCGGCCGCCGCGGAGTTCTTCTCGGCGTACTTTTTGCCGGAGTGCTCGCGGCACTTCCATTTCTGACCGGAGAGGGGCAGGCGCTTCGTGACATTTCGCCGGCGGAACTTGCCGCGCCCTTCACCATGCTCGGCGGCTTCGGATTTCTCGAGCGGTACATGCCGGATTTCTTCGACTTTCGCTCCTGGTCCGGCGTCTGCTGGCAGTTTTTTTTCGGCGCGCTGCTGCTGGCGGAACTCTTCTGGCTCCTCCTCGGCGGCGTCGCGCTCTGCCGCCGTATGCGAAGAAGGGAGGAGCTGTTTCTCTTCGACCGGATGGCGCTTCTGAACTGGGGAGTGCTTTTCGGGTATTTGGCCGGAGTTCTGCTGACGGGGCGGCTTCCGGCGGTTCCCGGGGCGGCGCTGGTTGCCGTGCTGCTGCTCTGGTGGCGCGGATTCGATTTTTTCTGCGGGGAGTATCCCCGGTTCGGGAAACGTTTTCTGGCGCTCCTGATCGCCGGGGAACTGGTTTTTACGGGCCAGTTCCTCTACACGGTCAACCTCTGCCGGGGCGGAAATTCCCCCTCGTTCGGCACGACGCTGAACTGTTTCCGGCAGGTGTCGCGGCAGCTGGCGGCCGCGCGCCGGGGGAATCCCTCACTGCCGGTCGATCTGCGGATTGAGGCGCTCCGCCGCAAACCATTGCCGCTTCAGGTGATGATCCGGCTGGTGTTGCGCGAACCGTTGCCGGAACTGCCCGGCTGCCGCTCCGCACTGCTGCTGCCCGCCCGCTTTGGCAGTGGAATCGACCTCATCCTCTACCGCGACCCGGAGTCGGCGACATCGAAGGACGGAAGAATACACTGAAAACAGCAACCGCATTGCTCCGACATGTCAGCCGCGGTCCGGATTGGTGAATGTGTCGTGATGGCGAAACGGTGACGGGGATATGTCCGTGTGTTTTGAAGAAGCGTGAGAAACTGGATTCGTTCCAGAACCCCCGGTTTTTCCGCAATCTCCTCGGCCGTACCGGTCGGTACGGGAGGTATCTGACCGGTCGCGGGATGCCCGTGCAACTGCTTCTCGGCATCGAAACGGCGCAAATGTCCTCTTCCTTGACGGGCATGCCGCCCGGCTTTTTCATGTTTGAAACATTTTAACAAGGCGGCTGTCGGTTGGCGTGATAGCCGCCTTTTTTCTGTATGCAAGTGGATTTTTTATTGGATGAATTGATTTATATTGTATCCAATTTTTATTGAATTATTGGTTATTTTATGTTGAAATATATCAAAAAACAATATTTTTCATTGTTATACTATTGACAAATTGGATACAATCTTGTATACTATCAGGAGAGTGAATTTCGATAATTTCCAGTCCGGCGTCACTGCCGTAACCCCGTTCAAGGAGGCGAAATGGGCACCATCGACCTGATCATCTGCGGCTTCTATCTGATTATGACCATTGTCATCGGCGACCTGGTCGGCAAAAAACAGCACAGCACCGAAGAGTATTTCCTCGCCGGACGCGGAATGTCGTGGTGGCCGATCGCCATCAGCTTGTTTGCTTCGCTCTTCTCTGCGATCAGCTACATCGCCATGCCGGGGGAGGCGTACAACTTCGGTTGCACGATGCTGGTCAGCGGCCTGGTGGGAGTTGTCGCTCTGCCGGTGACGCTGCTGGTGTTTCTCCGCTTCTTCTACATGCTCAAACTCTGGACCATCAATGAATATGTGGAGCGTCGCTTCTCCGTCTCCCTCCGCGTTGTCAACAGTCTGATTTTCATGCTGGGGCGTCTGGTCTACCTGGGTGTGGTGCTCTATGCAACCGCATTGCTGCTGGAGAATGCTCTCGGCTGGAATCCGGTTATCGCCGTGCTGGCCGTCGGCATATTCTCCACCATCTACACCTATATGGGCGGCATGGAAGCGGTGGTGTGGACCGACGTGGTGCAGTTTTTCGTCCTGCTCGGCGGGGTTCTGCTGGTGATCGGCGTCATCTCCTGGTATACGCCGGGCGGTGTACTGGGGATCTGGGAGACCGCGGTGGAGCATGGCCGCACCTTTCAACTCGGAGCCGATTCGGATTTCTGGGATTTTTCATTCAAGCCGCGGATTTCACTTCTGGCTCTGCTTCTGGGGCTGCCGTTCGCGGTGCTGACAGCGACCGATCAGGTCAATCTGCAGCGCTGTCTTGCCTGTAAAAATTTCAAAGAGGTCGCCCGGGCCGTCTGCTGGAGCACCATCGGCAATCTGCCGGTCTGCTTTCTTTTCTACTTCGCCGGTCTGGCGGTATTTGTTTTCTTCAAGGTGCTCCGGCCGGAACTGGATACCGGCATGAAAGGAGATGAGGCGTTCTGTCGGTATATCTCAGTCTATCTGCCGACGGGAATCCGCGGCCTTCTGGCGGCAGGAGTGCTTGCCGCCGTGATGTCTACGGTGGATTCGGTGCAGAACTCTCTGAGTACTGTTTTCGTCAAAGATATCTATCAGCGGCTGCTGGTCCCCGGCCGCGACGAGACGCATTATTTGAGCGTTGCCAAACTGGTGACGCTGTTGGTGGGGGCCGGAACCTGTCTGTTCGGCGTGTCGGTGCTGCTGCTCTTTCGAAATCGGGAGATTCCGCTGCTGGAGGTGTCGAATCTCTGTCTCGGTGTGCTGGGATCGTTTTCTTCGGCGATCTTCATGATGGGGCTGCTCACCAGCCGGGTGGACAGCCGGGCGATGATTTTTGGACTGATCGTCGCATTGCCCGGGGCGGTATATTTCGCGGTGTTCCGCTATCTGATCGCGGTGCCGGAGGAGCGGATCGGCTTCATGTTTCTCAGTTTGATCAACATTTTCACTGCGATGGGAGCGTCGTATCTTTTCAGCCTTTTTTCCAGCCGGACGAGTGCCGGTCAGCGCAGTTACGTGATCTGGCATTTTCTCCGCCGCGGCACGGCGCCGGAGGAACGGAATCCGGAAGTGTGAAAACGCATTTCCCGCAAATTCCGGTTTGCAAATACACGCTTCCGTGATATTGTTAGCGCATGGCAGATGCACAGCGGGATCATCTGTACAGGATGACAGGTGGTGAATGCAAAGCGGGGCTGGGGGCGATGGCGGGATTTAATGCTCACAATGCAAGACTCTTTTCGGTGGAGGTCGGCAATTCCCGGCTGTTTCACCGGTTGAGCATCGATACGGCGCGGCTCTCCTTTCCGGCCAGCCTTCCGCTGTGGCCCGCCCATCTCAACCATGCGGAACTCTCCCGGAATCAGGGATTCACGCATTACAACTGTACCCGGTTTGCGGTGGAGATGCCGCTGGAAGGCAATTTAATCGGAGAGTGCAGGGGGCAGACGCATATCGTTTCGCCGGGCGAAGTGTATCTGATTCACTACGGCGAAGACAGTTCCTATCGGGTCGGGCCGGCCGGATTCTGCCGTAAAGTCGGGATCTGCTTTTCCGGGCCGCTGCTGCCGGCGCTGGTGGCGGAAACCGGACTGGTGGAGGAACTCCGGCTGAAACTGCGCGACCCGGAGCGGTTCTACGCTTATGTTGCCGAGTTGGAACGGCGGATTTGCGAGGCGGCGCAGGAGGATGTGGCGGACCTTTCCGCCTTCTCCTACCGGCTGCTGCTCGAACTGGCCGCTTCGATCGACCGGGAGCTGCCGCCGCTGTTGCGGCAGGCGATCGATGTGATGAAGGTGAATCTTTCGCAGATGATCACCATCGGCGAAATCGCCGAGAAGCTTCAGACCAGCACTTCGACTCTGGAAAATCTCTTTGCGCGCCACCGGCACACTTCGCCCCGGAAGTATTTCGACGATCTCAAGTTCGCCAAGGCGGAACAGCTCCTGGCGGAGAGCTCCCTGCCGCTCGGGCAGATCGCCCGCAACATCGGCTATCCGTGCACGATGCACTTCTCCCGCCGTTTCCGTCAGCGCACCGGGATGACCCCGACCGAGTTCCGGCGGAAACGGCAAAATGCATCTTCCCAAAGCGTGTGAGCGTTAAAAAGCGCCTTTCCCGGATTTTGCGAAACCAATTTCCTTCTTCTCTACGGAACGTAAAAAGGAAATACATTTCCGCAAAAAGATATAATATGGTTTGGCTGACCTGTTGTTATTCTTCGTGAATTAAGGTATAATATCAGCTGTCAGCTTGAGAACTCGAAAGAGTGGAAAGGGAAAGGTGATGCATGGGAAGTTTTTTGCTATGATTGCATTGTCAATCCTGATTGCAATCATTGCCATCTTGGCTTCCCTGTTGCTGTTCGCGTTGAATCAGGCACGCGGCAAGGCGCGGTCGATGCGTTGCGTGAACAACCTCTTTCAGGTTTTTGAAGAGGAGGGTTGTATTTTCAAACAAAGAGATTTACTTTTTAGTGATCGAAGTTGTTCCGCCAAGATTGCATCTTCGGGACAATGGATGATATGGTTGTTTCAAAGAAAAACAGAATAAAATCAACTTGGACCGGTCAGGTTCTGCTGAAAAAATGAAATCTTCCCCCATTCACGTAGTCAGCACGTTTCATTACGACGTGCTCTATCTCAAGGATTATGACGAATATCTCGAGCAGGCGATGGCGATCATCGACCGCGCGCTGGAGATCCTCGAAGCGGAGCCGGACTACTGCTTCACCATCGAACAGGTGATTCTGGTGCGCGAATATTTCCGCCGCCGTCCGGAGCGGCGCGAAACCATGCGCGCCCTGGCGCAGGCGCAGCGGCTCTCGTTCGCGCCCGGCATGTTCGTCATGCCCGATATGAACATGATCGACGGCGAATCGCTCTTCCGCCAGGCGAAGGTCGGCCGGGAGTGGCTCGCGGAACATCTCGGCGTCGTCCCCGAGGCGTGCTGGATCGCCGACTGCTGGGGGCACCACGCCCAATTGCCGCAGATCCTCCGCCAGTCCGGGTACTCCGCCTACTTCTTCTGGCGCTGTATGCGGCCCGATGTCGCCCGGAGCGATTTTCTCTGGCAGGGGCTGGACGGCACGAAAATCGTCACCCACTGGCTCTCACGCGGCTACGCCGGAATCCACTTCCCCGACAACGGCGGCGGCATCGAAAACCGGCTGGAACTGCAGATCGCCGAAGCGTCCGGGCGGGCGATTGACACGCTCGCCGATCAGCTGCACACCTACGGCGAATTCGGCGCGACACTGATCTGCAACGGCGGGGATTTCTGCATTCCGCAAGCCGGCGCGCCCGCCACGCTCCGGGAACTCAACCGCAACCCGGAGGCCGATCTTCGCTTCTCCACCCCCGCGGCCTACCATCGCGCCGTGAACGAGGCCGCGCTCGAAACCTTCTCCGGCGAATTCAATGCCGCGTTTCAGGGGACCTATTCGACCAACATCGCGATCAAACAACTGCTCTGGAGCCGTCGGGAGGCGTTGCTGGCCGAAGAGGGGTTCCGGGCGACGCACGGCCTCGCCTCCGGCGATCTCGCCGGAGCGTGGGAGACACTGCTCACCCATCAGTTCCACGACACCATCTGCGGCACCATCACCGATGCGGCACTGCTCCGCGCCCGCGGCGAACTGGAAGCGCTCCGCGTCGGAGCGTCCGCCCCGGCGGCGCTGTACAACCCGGCCTCCCACGCCCGGCGCGAGGTGGTGGAGCTCGCGGATGGAAAGCGCGTGATTGCAGATCTTAAGCCGTTTGAAACAAAACCGTTCCATGCTCTCGAGACGGCGTCTTCTCTGGAGAAGCTCTCCGAACTGCCCGGGGAGTTCTCCAACCGGTTCTACCGCGCCCGGTTCGGGCGGGACGGGTTCCTCGAAAGCCTCCGCACTCCCGCCGGTGTCGAACTGGTCGATGCGGCTTCGCCCGCACGGTTCGGCGCGCCGGTCATGCTGAACGACAACGGCGACAGCTGGCTGATCTATGAGGGGCCGCTCGATGGCGGCAGCCGGGCGGCGGCCTTCACCTGCAACTGTGCCGATCCGCTCGAACGGGAACCCGGCGCCGACGGGTTGATCAACCGGAAGAATGTCTATCCGTGCGTGGAGTCGGTGGAGTGTTTCCGGTCGGCGCAGTCGCTCCGCATCGTCCAGCGCGGCTGGATTGCATTCTGGCGCAACCGGTTGGAATTCACTCTGCAAAGCGATTTCGACGCAGATTCTCCGTTGATCCGCTTTCGGCTGGAGTTTCTGCCGCACGGGCGGCATTACCGGTTGCGCGCCGCGTTCCCGACCACGCTGCGGAACGGAACGGTTCTTCACGAGATCCCCTTCGGGCTCCAGAAACGCGGCCATTCGGAGTATCCGGCGCAGGGCTTCTGCGACTGTGCCGCGGCGGGAGCCGGGCTCACCTTGTTCAACCGGGGGATCCCCGGCAACAACGTCGATGCGAACGGGGTGATGCTGCTCAGCATTTTCCGCTCCGTTGCGATGGAGTACAAGTGCGAAAGTGAACTTTCGTTCAATGACGGGATTCCGCATACGGTGGAGTACGCGCTTATGCCGCGCGACGGGGAGTCCCTTGCGCCGGTGATGGTGCCGGCGGAACTCTATGCCCGCCCCGTATACGGGACCGTCGATCTGCCGGTGCGGTACGATTTCAGCGGCATCGAACTGCCGGAAAATGTCCGGATCAGCGCACTGCGGGAGTCCGCCGGCGGAATTTTCCTGCGGTTTTACGAGGCGCTCGGGCAGGGGGCGGAGGTCCGGTTTGCCCTGCCCGAAGGGATGGGCTCCTGGCGTGACGCCGACGGGGTGGAGAATCCGCAGAGTGCTCCGCGTTCCGGCAGAGTGACACTGCAACTCGCTCCCTTTGAAATTCGCGCCATTCTGCTGTCGCCGGTTGACGGCCGCTGAACGGAGAACCGGCGGAAACGCCGTCTTCAACCTGACCGCCCGCCTCCGGAACAGCTCACACGTTCCGCGGCGGGCGGAAGCACGTGCCGGCACCCCCGTGAGGCGGCGCCAGTCTTTTTCTGCCGCTTCGGAGGAGCGCTTCGCCGCGGTCGTCCCCACCTCTTTTTCTCCTCTGTTGAAATTGTTTTATTTTGTTGATTTTAAGGTAGATAATATGGTTTCTTCTGCCGGAATTCTCTCCGTTTTTTTAAGATATTTTAAGATTATTTTATTAAAAATTTGAAGATTTGAATTGACATCTTGCGTCAAATGTGTCATAATAATGGAGGAAAACCAAAAGGGATATGCAGCGATGGCATCTGTACGAAAAGTGCGAAATCTCGATGATCTTGCGGAACGGGCCGGCGTAACCGCGGCGACGGTGTCGATGGCATTGCATAATTCGCCGCTGCTGTCGGAGAAGATGCGGGACCGGATCCAGCGTCTGGCGGAGGAGAGCGGATTCACGCCGCGCCCCTACAAGCGCCGGGCGACGCAGAAGAAAAGCGCGGCGGAACGGGAAAGCGGACCGTTGCTGGTGCTGTACTATGAGTTCCCGGGCGAGCCGGACCCGGTGCGCGAAGGGATCATCCCCGCACTGTTTCTGCTGCTGAATGAGCGGCGGATTGAATATAAGTATATGAGCTGTCAGGAGTTGATGGCAAATTCGGAGATTGCGAAGGAGTACCGGGGGATTCTGTTTTACAACGATCCGGATGATTTTGTGCTTCCGCCGGAGATTCCGGCTGTGCAGATTTTCGGCTGGCAGCCGATGCGCCCCGGTCTGGATCGAATTACCGCGAACGACTCGCTGGTCGTGCAACTGGCGGTGGATCATCTGTGCAGAACCGGCATCGAGCGGGCGGCGATTATCTGGTGCCGCGAGATGGTGGGGATTCCCAACCATCCGCGTATCACCGGTTTTCTGGAGGCGATGAAGGAGCGCCACATCGATGTGGAGCCCCTGCCGTTCCATAAAAACGGCGGTGATTTTCTGCCGATGCTGAAGAGGTTTCTGGCCGCGGACCGCCGCCGGGTCGGGTTCTTCGCCTTCAATGCCTTCTGCGGCCTGAAACTCTGCTGTGCGCTGGACAGTCTGGAGTTGTTTGCCGCCTACAGCAACGCCGGATTGATCGTCTGTGACAACTCGCCGCTGCTGTACGCATTCTCGCCGCGTCCGGTGATGATCGATCTGAACATGCCGCTGATGGCGGAGTTCGCGCTGGACACCCTGCTTCGCCGTCTGAAACGTCCTGAACTGCCGGGGAGTGTCCTGCAACTGTCGCCGAAAATCGCACAATTTTCCTGAAAGACTTTTTGATCAAAAAAAAGATATAAGGGGAAGTCGTTCAACTTCTCGATCTTATCAGTGCTCTCTTCAACATGACAGGAGGTATTATGAAACATCAGAACAGATCAAGACAGATGAAACGGAATCGTTTCTGTATTCTCTCCGACAGGGGAACGGCAAAAGGATGTCAGTGTTTTACATTGATAGAACTTCTCGTTGTTATTGCTATCATTGCAATTCTTGCCGCGCTGTTGTTACCCGCCTTGAATCAGGCAAAAGAACGGGGTAAGAGCATCAGTTGTCTGGATAACTGCAAACAGATGGGATTGGCCTTTTTGCAATATTCACACGATTATAATGACTTGCTGGTCATACAGACATCTTACTGCACCTGGGGGCATATTATTTTCGATAACGACAGCGATTACAGTTTGCGTTACGTACCCAATCAGGTTGGAATCTGCCCATCCGATGCCAAAGGAAAGCTGAATTCATTCTGGTGGGGACTCAATGGATTGTGCGATTATGTCTATGACGGCGATTATACCGGAAATAAGGAGATCGACGGCGTCAAGAAAAAAGATGAACTGGGATCTTTTCTGCTCATTGACGGTTCAAATAATTATTACCAGATGACCAAAGTAAGAAGACCATCCGGAACATTTTTATACGGAGATACCTATCATTCCACACAGCAGACATCAGCCTATTATTTCGGTTGCGAAGGCGTCCGGGAAGGTAAAATAGCTTTCAGCCGCAGACACAACAATACCGGAAATATGCTGATGTTTGATGGTCATGCAAAAGGAATGACCAAACAGGAACTCAGATCGGCACCTTCCAAGATGAAAGTTTCTTACAATTCAGGTTCCATATTGGAGAATCACTGATGCATTGCAGATTGATAGCTGTCTTGACCTTGGGGTGGCTTATGCTGATTGCCGGAGTGATTCCGGTGAATGCCGCTCCGCTGGTCAAAGAGTCTCTGTTCCGCGATGGGTGGACGTTGAATGTCGGCCCCGGAGCGGCGGGAAAATTGGAAATCGGTGACGGCAGAATCCGGGTTGATGCCGATTTCCGTGAAGGCGGTTATTACATTGCCGTGGAACGGAAACTGCCGGTCCCGATCAATTTGGATGGACTGCACTTTACGGTAAAGGGAATTTCCGGAAGGATCGCCGTGAATCTCTTTGATTCCCGCTGGCAGATTCATCAGCATTTTCTTGATGTATCTGCCGCGAACGGCGGTGCAGCTTCGGTTTCGCTGCCTGTAACTGCAGCCAAACATCACTGGGGAGGCCCCAATGACGGCAAACTCGTTCCGCCGATCCGGCAGTATTCGTTTGTCATTCATCGGCCTGATCTTGGAAGTGCTCAGAAGACGGTGGAGTTTTCCAATATTTCCATGGAGACGGATGATCCGCACTGCAATGTGCTCGAATGGAGTATTCCGGAGCCGGAAGCCCTGTTTCGTCACATAGGAGACCGTACCCCGGTGACCGTCAACGTTTCTTCCTCCGTTACGGCCCGGGAGCCGGATGTATTACGTTTCTCCTATCGCGATTATGCCGGAGTGGAACGGTTGACCGGAATGGCGCAGTATGACAGGAAAAATGAACAGCTGATTGTTCCGCCTCCTCCGGGAAACGGGTTTTATGAACTTTCGTTTCCAAAGCTGAATATTCAAATCGGAATTGTAACGGATGAACCTGCTCCGCGGCAACCTGATGAATTTTTCGGCGTGGATGGTTCATTCAGCTGGGGAGGGCCTCCCGCCGATGAAAAGGGCATTCGCCGGTATTTGCGCATTCTGAAAAAAAACGGTATCCTGTGGAACCGGGACCGGTTTCTCTGGCCGCAACTGGAGCCGAAACCGGGGAAATTCAGCTTCAATAATCGGTATGGTCTTTACCACCGTATTGCCGGCGAGGAGGGAATCCGGACGCTTGATACGTTCCACTGTGCTCCCAGATGGACTGGTGCCGGCAAGCCCAGCTGGGCCTATGGAACTCGCAGCAATCCTTATCCGGATAATCTCTTTCTGGCAGGTCGGAGCATGGCCCGCATTGCCGATGAATGGAAACGGACCCTCGGCGGACTTGAAATCTGGAATGAACCCGACTTCGGTTTCGGCAGTTATTTCCCTGCGGAATATGTGACGGCTTTGACCAAGGCGGTTTCCCGCGCCTTTGCCGTTGCCGGAGTGAAAACCAGAGTGGTCGGCGGAGTCATTTCCGTGACCCGCCCCGGGACCGGTTATTATGACACTTTTGTCCGCAACGGATTGTTGAAGGACTGTGATGTGATGAGCTTTCACTCTTATGTCGACACTCTGATGCTGGAAGCAGAGGTGAAGGCTTTGCGGGAAGTGGAACTCAAATGGGAACCTTCCCGCTCCGGTATCCCGGTCTGGATTACCGAGTGTGGAATGCCCTGGTATTACGATGGGAATCCCCGGGCATTTCTGATGGATGACCTCAACAGTGCGGTTGAAATTGTGGCGAAGGCAGTAGAGATGCGCGCACTTGGGTTAGAACGCTATTTCGCGTTTGAATATAAAAATTACGCCGAAGGGAAACGGAACTTCGGCATGATGGATGCCAGGCATACACCGCTGCGTTCCATGGCCGCCTATTGCCATCTGGTCCGCGTTCTCTCGCATCGCGAATATGCCGGAGATTTGAAGGGCACCAATGCCTTGCGCTCCCGCGTGTTCCGGAGCGGAAACGATCTGGTCGTCGTCCTGTATACCGGAATGCAGACGAAGGCGAAGGAGAAATTTTCCGGCGTGAAGGCGGAGAGACGGGACTATTTCACCATTCCCGCCGGTCTGCCGGTCATCCGGGCCGCCGGCGCGGACGGGCGGACTCTGACCGTGAAAGACAACCGTCTTTCCAGCGGAGACGGCCTTGTCTACCTCTATCTGCCGTTGCAGGCGGAGAAGGATTTCGTCGACCGGAACACCGAAGCCATGCGGCTGTACAAAATCGCGAAGAACTTCAACGCAGCTCCGCGTGCCGCGAAACCGCTGGTGTTTCAGCCGGTATCGGACCTGAAACAGTTCCATGTGGATCGTTACGGCTTCCTGCTGGACAGACCGTCCGCCGAAGTGAAGGTCCGGATCAACAACTTCGGCGACAAGACGCTGAAGTTTGAACCGGAATTGAAGCTGGATGAGGGCATCTCCGTGCAGAAACCGCCGCAGAGCGTCGATGTCCCCGCCCGGGGTACCGCAGAGGTGTCGTTCCAGCTCGTATTCGACGCGAACGTGAAACCGGCCCAGTTCCGCGCCGTATCCCTCCGGGACCGCAACGGCAATGCGACCGACATCTGCTTCTCGTTCCAGCCGTACGAAACCAAACCGATTCCGATTCTGCCGGTGGCGGCGATGGAGCGTGACCGTACCCTTTCCGCCCTGCTGGCCGGCCGGAACTGGTTCGACATCAGCAGTGCGCCCTACTGGCGGCCCTGGGTGCCGAGCGTGATGGTGGCGAACATCGGGGCGAAATTCCGCATGTTCTGGAGCAGCCGGGAGCTGATCTGTCAGGTTCTGGTCAAGGATCCGGAGCATTTCAACAACCATCCGGCCGACAGTGTCTGGTGGGGCGATTCGGTCCAGATGTCGGTGCAGATGCGCGGTGCGGACCGGAAGGCCACCGGCAGCTGGAACGAAGTCCAGGCCGCCCGCTCCGGCGGAAAGGAGATCCTGTGGAGGACCCGCGCCTACAAACATATGCCGCAGGGGCTCTGCAAGGCGTCCCGGCTCGACTTCACCCGGTTCGAGGAGGGGTATTCCCTGTACGAGATCCACTTCGACGCAGAGGAGATGGGGTTGAAGCTGACGCCCGGAGCGATCATCGGGGCCTCACTGCTGGTCAACAGCGATTCCGGCGTCGGGCGCGACGGCTATCTGTCCTACGGACAGGGCATCGGTGACGGCAAGGGCGACGCGCTGTTCCGCCTCTTCCAGCTGGTGTCGCAGCCGGAGTCCGGAGCGAAGAGCGGAAAATAAAGCGCCTTCTCCGGAAAAAAACGGTGTTCTGAACCGCACAGGTTGCAGAACACCGTTTTTTGTATCGCCGGGAAGCCGGTTACTTGACGCGGCCGGTGTAGGCATCCGCACCGGAGTTGTCGATGACGTACTGGAAGAACTTCTTCTCCGCCTCGCCGCGTGCCTTGTCCCACGGACGCGGCTGGCCGCAGAGCTGGACGACCCAGAGTTTCAGCTCCTTGCGGTGCCAGTTGACCGAGCAGTTGGTGCCCCAGGCGCCGCCGTGGCCGAACCAGGAGTCCTCCTTGTCCACTTCCGGCGCGGAGAGTCCGAGCGAGTAGCCGCCCATCCCCTTCGGACGGCTCGACTTGGCCAGCAGGTTCTTGACGGTATCCTCCTTGAGGATGCGCACGCCGTTGTCACCCACGCCGAGATTCATCAGCATCTTGTAGAACTTGAGCTGGTCGTTGGCGGTGGTCCAGAGACCCGCTCCCGCGGAGGCGAACACGTGGGAGTCGTTGTAGGGGCGCTGCTGCATGTTGTTCTGGAGCCGGTACTTCGCCGGAGCATCCTTCACGCAGTCATACATTTCGACCTGGGTTTCGAGCTGTTCGTCGGTCGGCCAGAACCAGGTGGAGGTCATGCCGAGCGGAAGCAGAACCCGCTCCTTGAGGAAATCCTCCCAGCGCTGTCCGGTGACCACTTCGACGATGGCGGCGCCGATGTCGATGCCGGTGTTGGAGTACTGCACTTTGGTGCCGGGTTCGAACAGCAGCGGGGAGGCCGCCGCGATCGCCGCAGTCTGACGGAGGGGCGCGCCGCCGGACCAGCCGCCGCCCTTGATGTTCCCCTGCTTGGCGGAGATTTCAAACGGGAAGCCGCCGGTGTGGTTCATGACCATGCGGATGGTGAGGGGCGTCTTCGCCTTGACGAGGGTCTTCACGCCGTTCTTGTTGGATTTCTGGACCCAGAGCGTCTTGAATTCGGGCAGATACTTGGAGACCGGGTCGTCGAGCTTGATCTTCCCCTCTTCGACCAGCATGGCGATGGTGACGCCGCAGAACCCCTTGGTCTGGGAGCACTGCATGAACACGTCATCCATGGTGATGGGGCGTTTGGCCGCGACGTCGGCATATCCGACGCAGGCGGTCTCCTGAATGCCGTCCTTGTAGAAGACGTTGATGGCGCCCGGGAGCTGCCCGTTCTCGACGTAGGGCATCAGCGCATCTTTGGCGAAGGTGGTCTTCGACTCCTGCGGAGCGTTCTGGACCGATTGGCATCCGGCGACGAGCGCCAGTGCGGCGAGACACATCAAGCGTTTGGCGAACTGGTTCATTTTGTTTCCCTTGTTGTAACTTCGATGGTTCTTTGTCCGCAGAAGGAGATAAAAAACCTTCCCGGGATCGCTTGAAATTGTAAGATACTATCGTTTTTTGCGATTGCAAATCCCGTTGCGGGAAAATCCTGCGGAATTGAACCGCTCCGGGCGCTCTCTTTCGCGTTACAGAGCAACGTGCACTTCCCCGGCCGGCGAGGGGGTGCGTGCCACCTCCTCGCCATCCAGATAGAGGGCGAGCCCGGTGCCGCGCCGGTAGCGGCTGCCGTCACGGTCGAACTGCAATGCGAGTTCGTGCCCCCGTATGCGGAGGCCGTCGAGCAGAAAGTAATCCCAGCATTCCGGAGGCAGCAGCGGCGCGGCGCGAATCTCTCCGGAGAGATCCGGATCGATTCCGCACAGACCGGTGATGATCAGATCGGCGTAGGTCGAATGGCTGTAATCCTTGCCCCGTTCCCGGATCAGGGCGTCGCTCCGGATTCCGGCCTTCTCCCAGTTCTGCAGAATCGAACGGGCCAGCCACTCCCCGGTAAAGGGATCCAGATTTTCGTCGATCCACGGGATGGTGCGATTCTCTTCCCGCAGGTAGTGGCTTCGCGTGTAGCAGGAGAGCGTTTCGAAGTAGGCGCGGCGCCCGACTGCCGCGCTCTCCCGCTCGTGGAGCAGCCGGGCGAGGGCGGTCAGGGTGACCGAGGTGGCAAACGGCCAGGAGGGGCCGTTCCACTGACACTCGTGTCCGCCGCGGTCCAGCCGGAAGCCGGGGTGGCGCCGCTCTGCGGTGGTCGGTCCGAACGGGGCGGAAAACCCTTCCGGATCGGTCAGCTGTTTCCAGGCGACATCGAATTTCCGCGCCATGCCGGAGAAATAGTACCAGGGGGTGTAGCCGTGCAGCTCCCGCACGTCGACGAAGGCGTCATCCTCCTCGCGCCGGGTCATGAAGAAATGGCTATTCTCGTTCCAGAGTCGGGTTTCGATCCGCCGTCGCAGGCGTTTCGCTTCCCGGCGGAAGCGGGCGGCTTCTCCGGTATCTCCGCAGTCGGCGGCGAGCTGCGCCAGCGCTCCGGCCTCCGCCGCCATACAGCTGTTGATGGTGACGCGGTACCCGCTGCCGCCGATGGAGCACTCCATGCCGTCGCGGTTGTCGCTCTGCCGGAAAAGGCCGGCGGGGGTGAGGTGACTTGCCCGCCACTGCTCATAGTTGCATCGGAGCGCCGGATAGAGCCGCCGCAACAGCGCCCTGTCACCGGTGACTGCCGTGGTGTCCAGCGCAGCGGCGGCGGCACCGAAGGTGTAGCTGCGGGGAGAGGCGGCGGCTTCCGGATTCATCCAGAAGTCGAGGTACTCCCCGGCGATGCCCTTGTCGCGAAACCAGCGCGCCTCGCGCAGTTGATGGGCCGCCGGGCAGCTGATGGAGTTGAACGCTCCCGCCCACGGCACATCGGGCATGAATTCCAGCAGGATTCTTCCGTAAGGGGTGGTGCGGATGTGCTTGCGGAAACTCCACCATCGGAAGTACCAGATCTCCCGGAAGACCGGGTCGGGACAGTCGAAACGGGGAATCTGCTCGGTCAGAAACTCCTCGGCCTCCGCATTCGGGATGTCGCCCCGGTAGAGTTCGGTATCCTGTGCATTGAACTTTCTGCAATACGCGGCGACGATGCGCTGATCGATGAACTCCCGCATGACATTCCTCCTTTTCTCTTACCAGAGTTCCGTGGTGCGGAGCACGGCCAGACCGATCTGTTCGGAGGACTCTTTTCGACCGTTGTACCAGAGCAGAAATCCGCCGTTTGCGGGGCAGACCGCCGGTTTGTAGCAGGCGTCGTGGTCCCAGCTCCCTTCGTCCGGGGAAACGATCGGGTTGCCCGGATACTGTTCCCAGCCGTCGACGCCGGTTCGGGAGCGGCAGAGGCAGATGGTCGCCCGCGAATGGCTTTCGAAGCCGATGTAGAACATGTAGTAGAATTCCCCGTGCTTCATGACCTGCGCCGCGGTCACCTTGATGAGTCTGCCACCGGGAATTTGTTCCGCCCGGAAGACCGGATCGGGGGAGGGGGTCTCCCAGAAGAGTCCGTCCCGGCTTTCCGCATAGCCGATCGCATCCGGTTCGTAGTGGATTCCCGGGTTGTTCATGCCGGAGTACCACATCTGGAAGAGTCCGCTCGCCGGGTCGTGGAGCACATGGGGGCACATGACGCCGCAGTTCTGCCAGGCGCCGTCGGGCGAGAACACCGCCTCCGGAATCCGGTTCCACAGGATGCCGTCCCGGCTCTCGGCGGTGAAGATGGCGGCGTGCTTCGGCGCGGTGCGGTCCGGCCCCTGTCCGGAGTAATACATCCGGAATCCGCCGTCCGGCAGCGGAACGACGCAGGCGCGGTTGATGCGGAACTCCCGCAGGTCCGGCCGGGGGAAGGCGCCGAGGACGATCTGGAGATCACTCCAGTGGATGCCGTCGTCGCTCTCGGTCATGGCGATGGCGTTCTGGGGGCGCCAGCTCAGGTACATCCGGAACCGCGGCGCCGGCGGTCTGCACTCCAGAACGAAAGGATCGAAAATCGTTCCCCACTGCCCGGCTGGAATCACCGGATTCCCCGGAAATTTTTCCCATTGTTTTGACATCAAATCTTTCTCCTTCGAGTAACCCTGCTCCTGCTTTCGCCGGGCGGAATTTCGCGTTTCTGTCCGTGAGACTGCGCGTCCGTTTTGAATAATACATGCGAAACCGGGAACTGCAAATACATAAAAACGATACTGCCGTACATAGTTAAGGTACTTCTGCCACGGCCGGCCGCCGGCGGAGAACCCGGTTCAATAGATCTCATCCCCGTAGAAGAACTGCAGGTTGTCCGCAACTTTCTGACGCATCTCGATGGTGGATTGCGAGGCGACATGCAGATCCGGGAAGAGGACGTTGACCTGTTTGTTATGGACGGCCCAGTAGCAGGTGCCGCTGAGGCTTGAACTGCCCCAGATCACGCTGGTTCCGCCCAGTCCCGATACTTTCGCTCCGGAGGTCTTCAGCGTCCCGTAGGGCGTGCGGACACAGGCGAGCATCACAAAGGTGCTCGGCGCCTTCTCCGGGATCATTATTTTGAAGTCGTCGCCGCTCTTTGCACCGATTTCACTGCCGCGATAATACCAGCGCCCCTTCTCATTGCCCCAGCCTTTGGTGCCGCACCAGGCTCCGTGATTTTCCCAGTGGCCGTCGGCATTGGCCCCGTAGGTGTATTCGAAGTAGGCGCTGTTCGCGTCGTGCGGAATTTTGGATTCCGGACAGACCGTCACCTGATTGCTCGGGTTGGCGTAACCGGCATTGGCCAGAATCTGACCCCATGTCCCGTAGGTGTACCCCCTGCCGCCGTTCTGGCTGTTGTGGCAGGGCTTGAAATACCATCCCTCCGCCGACGGAACCCGCATCAGGAAGTAGCCGTTGAAATCGCTTCCGTACATGCCGATCATCATTCCGCACTGTTTCAGATTGGAGATGCATTTGGCGGCTCTTGCGGTGGTGCGCGCCTTGTTCAGTGCCGGCATGAGGAGCGCAGCCAGAATGGCGATGATTGCGATCACGACGAGGAATTCAATAAGGGTAAAATTTGTGTTCCTTTTCATGTTCACCTCCTTGTGTTATGATGGATGCCGATTTCTCCAAAAATCTTCTCCTGTTGGTCACTTTTCCTCTCTGAAGCGGATGTCGTACATGGTCTCGCTCAAACGGCGGGTGGTTCGTGTCATCTCCGGGTACGGTGTGTCGGTGATATCCACGAAGCCGAAGGGATACGCTTCCCCTCTGGCATCCCTGCCGGTCACCAGCTGACTGCGGTAGCAGAACCAGCTGGCGCCGACGAGGGCGGGATTGGCGAGAATGTCGCGGAAGACCTGCTGAAACACTTCGGCCCGTTCCTTCTGATCGCGGTAAGGCTGCGCCCCCCAGTAGCCGCGGCCGTCCGCCCGGATCGAATACTCCGACAGCCAGATCGGCTTCGTGATGCCGGGCATGCCGAGATCCCGGTAGAGCAGATAATAGCTGTTGATGCTCACCACATCACAGTATTGATTCGCGATGTATGCCACCTGGAGATCGGCATCGGGCAGCGGCCGGAGCCGGGAGCCCAGATAGAGATGATTCGGGGCATTGCGCCGGACCGCGTCCCGGCAGACCCGATAGTAACGGTCGATCATCACTCGACCGAATGCCGCCATATCCGAGTGGCTTTTCCGCTTGTCGAACCGGATTTTCCGGGAACTCATGAAATCGTCGTAATCGGCATAGTCGGCGCTCCAGATCCGGTTCAAGTCGCGGATGGAGGGATATTTTTTCTCCAGAAACTTCCGGAACTCTTTTTTCCCGGGCATGGCGGCCGGAGCTGTCGCTACATGTTCGCCCAGCTCCACCGGATTCAGCGTCAGCTCGTTGTGAATGAAATAGCCGATGCACCACGGGTCGTCGATGGTGAATTTCCACTGCGTCTTGAAGGCGTCATCCAGCGACTGGACGAACGCCGGATCAAATGCATCGTAGAATTTCCGCCCCGGTATCAGCGCCGGTTTCGACCAGTCGAGCAACACCGGAGTGTAGGCGAGACGACCTCCGCGATACACCCGTTTGTCGCACCAGCCGCCTACGGTGTTGAAGCCCCATTTGCAGAGCCGTTCCTGCGCCATGTCGACGGCGGAGGGATCGATGCTGCCGTATTTGATTTTGAGATTGCGACTGGTGTGATCCTCCAGATGGGTGAACCAGTGGCGGCGATCTTTTTTGTAGTCGTTCTGACGGAACCGGATTCCATTCATTCCCATACCGAAAAAGAGTTTCCCCTCCGGATCCACCAGAGTCCAGCGGTCGCGGTACCGGTCAACCCGGAAGAATCCGGTCGCCCGGAGCGTCGGCCCGTCCGCCCAGCCGCCGAACCGGGTCCGCCGGGGAATCGGCGTCGTCGCCGCCAGAGCCTTGCGCTCCTCAACCGCCCGTGCTTTCAGATCCGCTTCGGAGCGGACCTTCTCCGGCCAGTCCGCGTGGATGTACTGCCCGAAATCATCGATGAAGGGGAAGAACTTCTCCGGATGGGCCAGCAGCGGAGTGTATTGCGGTGGTTGCCCGGTGAGACGGAAGTTGGTGAGTTTGAATTTATACTCCTTCTCCTGATAGAGCGAAGCGCTCAGAACGCCGAAGTCGACGCTCAGCCGTTCGCGGAACAAATTGACGTTGCAGTCGACTCCCGCCGGACTCAGGCGAAGCCGGGGATCCAGCGCAATCCGGCTGAAGGGGGCTACGGTCGCGTAGGGGGCGGTGACCGTGACCTTCGACCGTGCGGGAATTATCTGTCGGAAGTTTTCTGTTGCCCGTTCCACTTTGCCGTGGTGGGTGACGATCCGCACCTGAAAGACCAGCGTGCGGTCGTTGCAGTTCTCCACGTCGACCGCGAAAGCGCCGTAGGAGGCCATGCGGTCGGAAAAGCGGGAGTCCTTCTGAACAATCGCCACCACCATGAAGGGCGCTTCGACGCCCGGGCGGGACTGGGTCGGCCGGAAAAGCACCTCCAGGCCGGATGGCACTCCGGACATCTTGCGGGCGACGCAACGATTCTTTTTCGGGTAGATGCGGTATTCATCGTTCTTCCATACCAGCTCCGCCGCGGAGGCCGCCGCCAGCAGGCAGCCGGTCATTCCGCAGGCGATTCCCCATTGCAGCAGATTCATAGTGCAACCATCCCTTCAGTTTTGAATTTCGTCGAACATCGATGCATCCGCAATGAAAAGCGGGTAGTCCATGACCGGAAAGCGGTGAATGCGGAGTGTGCCGTAGAAATTGCCGCCCTCCAGCGTGGGCTGTACCAGCTGTTCATCCAGCTGCCAGACATTTCGCCGAATCGGGTCGATCACCACCGGATTTTCAAACATCTCCGCGTCATCCATCAGCATGTAGATAGAACCGTACACCGCCGGGGCGGAGAGTTCGACGTGTTCCGGATTCCAGAAGGCGAACAGCGGTTTCCCGTTGCGGCGGAAGGCGTGCGCCTCCACCCGGTAGGGCGCACGCGGTTCGAACGCCTGCCAGTTGTCGGGACGGAACGCACAGAAGTTGTCCGGCGCGTTCTCCAGCCCGTCGAAGAGATATCCCATCCCCTGCATCGCATAGTAGGCCAGTTTCCCGCAGTTGTGTTTCGCATCGATCACACCGTAATACTGGTCGCGCCCGTCCGAATAATAGCAGAGAAAATCGGTCACAGTGAAGATCGAACTCAGTTCCGCGCCACAGGCCAGATCCGTCAGAAACCGGCGTGTCAGATATTTCGCCTGCGCCATCTCCGTCGGGAAGGAAAAGAGCATCGACTTGCCGCTGGCACGCCCGCTTTCCCCCTGCCAGAAACGGATTTTCTTTGCCGGATCAGAAGGACGCAGACAGGCGCGGAGATGGTTCACCCGTTCCCCGATGAACTCCTCCGGTACCGAGCCGTAGAAGTGATAACTGAAGATGTCGATGTGATCGGCGAGCTTGTTTTTCCCGAGCGCCTTGATGTAGCTGGTACCGGTCTGGGCGACATCGGCGATGATCTGCGCTTCCGGAATTTCCGCCCGGACCATCGCCGCCGTCCGGGCGACGAATTCGGTATAGTCCTTCGCCTTTTCTGCCAGGGACATGGTATCCCAGAGGGAGATCCCATTGTGTGTCCAGAACGCTTCCGGTTCGTTCCAGACCTCGAAGTAGCGGACTCGGCCGCGGAAGTGGCGGCAGAGGGCCCGGACATACTGCTCCCAGGCGTTCATGCCCTTTTCTCCATGGTAGAGCGGAACTTCCCCCACCCAGCCCCGTGCCCAGCCGGGGACGATCTTTCCCGCCGCTTCGCGCCACGCTTTCTCATACGCCGCCGCCGGAGTGTGGACCGGGTGGCCGAAACTCAGGCTGAACCAGGTCTCCATTCCGATTTCCGCCAGGGAGTTCACCACTTCGTCCAGCCAGGAGAAGTCGTACTCTCCCGGAACTTTCTCGCACTTCATCCAGCCGGTCTGACAGCGGGCGAACTTCACGCCGCTCTCCGCGAGGAAAGGAATGGTCTTCCGGGGATCGAAGGTATCGCGGTCGAGTGTCTCAAAGCCGATTCCGAGGATGGAGTGCTTCACATCGATGCTTTTCTTCGATGGAAGACGCCCCAGCAGTTCCGCTCCGGGGAAGTGTTCCATGGGATCCTCCTCCAGATTGAAATGGTTCGGATCCGTCCAGAAATCCTCCCGCGGAACCGGCGGCACAATGATGTCTGCTGCATTCAACCGTTTTTTCACATTTTCCAGCATTTCCCGTTTCTCCTGCATTATGGCGCAAAATAGACGCCGCTGTTGATGTTTACTGTTTCTCCAGTCATCGCTCCACTGCGGAGGGTGTGGACCGCGGCCTCCGCAACCTCTTCCGCAGTGGCCGCGCGATGAAGCGGAAAGCGTTGCAGTTTCCTCTCAATTTCCTCATCGGAGAGGCGATTGCGAATGTTTTCCGTCTCCACCATTCCCGGAGCCAGCGTGTTGACGGTGATGCCGAACTCCCCCAGCTCCAGCGCGAGACAGCGGGTCAACGCGTGCATTCCCGCTTTCGAAACCGCATAGGGCAGCAGCCGCTCCTCCATCCCGATGTGCGCCTGTACGCTCGAGACATTCAGAATCCGCCCCCAGCGACGGCGCTTCATCCCCTCTTTGACCGCCTGCGCACAGAGATAGGCGCCGGTTAGATTGACGTTCAGCAGGTGATTGAACCAGGTGCCGTCGCTCATGCCTGCCGGACGTTTGTAGGGGTCCTGCCGGGCGTTGTTGACCAGAATGTCGATCGCCATTCCGCCGATTGTCCGATGCACTTCTGCCTCATCGGTGATGTCGAAGAGCAGCGTGTCGGCGGAGAATCCCTTCCGCCGCAGATCGCTGCATACCTTCGCCGCCTTTTCCGGCGAGTGGGCGCAGTTGATCAGAACCCGGCACCCCTGTCCGGCCAGCGCTTCGGCGATGGCGCGTCCGAGCCCTTGCGCCGAGCCGGTGACGAGAGCCACTTTTTCTGCAAGTTTGTCAGCCATGTACGATCTCCCTGAAATGAAGTTCAATCTGCCGGGCGAGGGCGGTACGATCCCGCCGTTCTACCGGAATCTGTGGAAAAACCGAAGCTCCCGCTCCAACCGCGACCGCCCCGGTCGCCAGCATGGAACGGAGTGTTTCCGGCATCACTCCGCCGGTCACGATAAACGGGATGTGCGACAGCGGCGCCATCACCGTTTTCACGTATTGTTCCTGCCCCGGAAGAATCGGGAACAGTTTGACCAGATCCGCGCCCGCTTCCCACGCACGCAGAATTTCGTCCGGGGTGAATGCACCCGGAATCGCGGCCGCCCCCCGGCGGTGGGCCGTTTCGATTACGGCCGGAGAGCAGGCCGGCGAAACGAGGAATTCCGCGCCCGCGTCCGCCGCCGCCTCCGCCATCGGGACATTGAGTACCGTTCCGGCGCCGATGCGGAGGTGCGGAAATTCCCGCCGGAGCTCCCGGATCGCGTCCCCCGTATGGCGGAGCGTTCCGGAGTCGGAGGGGTCGAAGGTGACTTCGAGAAATTTCCCGCCCAGCGAGGCGAACACTTCCGCGCAGAAGAGAACCCGGTCCGCCGGAATGTGGCGAAGAATCGCGAGAAAACGGGCCTGCCTGAGCTCTTCAGAAAGTTTCATGTTCCAACTCCTTGAAGTAATAGACCGTGTCGTCTTTCGGGCGGATGTCGGTGACGTTCCCGGTGTAGTGGCGCAGATTGCGCGGTTTGTAAGGGTACTCCGCGAGGACGGATTCCTTCACTTCGATTCCCAGTCCCGGCCGGTCGGGAATGCGAATGCACCCCCGGTCGAATTCAACGCATTCGTCGGTGATGCGTTTCCGGAAACTTCCGTCCGTGAGCATGATTTCGTGGATGAGAAAATTCGGCGTGCAGGCGGCGAGCTGCAGAATCGCCGCGTTGGAGACCGGTCCGCTTGGATTGTGGAACGAGACCGGAATGTGTTTCGCCTCGGCCATCGCCGCAATCTTCTTCGATTCAAACATGCCGCCGGTGTGGAAGATGTCCGGCTGGGCGATGTCGACCGCATTCCGGGAGAAGAGCTCTTCGAAGCCGAACTTGGTGTAGACCCGTTCTCCGGCGGAAATCGGAATCGGTGACCGGGAGCGGATTTCGGCCAGCACGGCAAGGTTGTCCGGCGGGCACGGCTCCTCCATCAACATGATGTTGTGCTGTTGAAGTTCGCGGGCGATCCGCAGGGCGGTGTAAGCGTTGAAGCGGCCGTGGCATTCGATCAGAAGATCGACCTCCGGACCGACCGCCTCCCGGACCGCACCGACGATTGCGGAGGCGTGACTGAGTTCCCGGTTGCCGATCGTCATATGGGCCTTGCCGAAGGGATCCCACTTCAATGCCGTGATGCCGAGCGCGGCGGTTTTCCGCGCCGCGGCCGCAAACTCTTCCGGACTCCGCGCGCCGACGAACCAGGCGTTGGCGTACATCCGCACGGAATCGCGCATTTTGCCGCCCATCAGGGCGTAGACCGGGGCGTTGAAATATTTTCCGGTGATGTCCCACATCGCCATCTCGATGCCGCTGATTGCGGACATGAGCACCGGGCCGCCCTTCCAGTAAATGTCGCGGTAGACCTCGAAACACATCCGTTCGATCTCCCGCGGATCGCGGCCGACGATCAGCCGTTTCAGGTCTTCGACACAGCCGGTGAGGGCTCCCTCCTGCGTCCCCAGCGAGGCTTCGCCCCAGCCGTACAGCCCTTCGTCGGTTTCCACTTTCACAAAGGTCCAGTTGGTTCGGAAGGCGTCCATGACAAAGGTTTTGACTGCGGTGATCTTCATGATTCTCTCCGTTTTTTATTTTTAATTATACTTGAATCCGGAGAAAATGTATATATATTTCATGCTGAAAGAGAGGAAGATTATGCTGAAAACCGACTTTATGGAAAAGTTGCGGCTGTTTTCCGAGGAGCTGAAGACGCTGGGGAATTTTCTCGAAAGCGGTTTCGTCTGGCATTTTTCCGACAACGACCTGCTGATGAACGTATTGCAGGAGCAGTGCGAGCACGCGAATCCCTACTGCCGGATGATCAAGGGCAATCCTTATCGGAAGCTGAACCGCTGTATTCACTTTCATCACGACGAATCGTTTCGGAAACTGCGGCTGTCGCCGGGGTTCCGGATTGCGGAGTGCCATGCGGGCGTGAAGACCCTCGCGGTGGGCATGACGGTTTCCGGAGTCTTGAAGGGAGTGCTGTTTGTCGGGCCGTTCGCCGGGGAGACGAAGCGGCTGGTTCCGCTGGATCTCCCGTCCGTTTCGGACCGGAAACTGAGTCTGCTGGGCGACTACCTCAAACAGCGGATGGATCATCTCTTCGATTCGGAGTGGCTGCCCGGGCAGGAAAAACCACTTCTGACCCAGCTCCCCTCTTCGGATCGACGGATTCTCGCCGCGGCCAATTACATGCGGGACCACTGCTATGACTGGATTACGGCGAAGCAGGCGGCGGAGGTCAGTGGATTGAGCGTCTCCCGTTTTCTGCACCTGTTCCGGACGGAGACGGGATATTCCTTCAGCGACTGGCTGCAGCGGCTGCGGGTGGCCCGGGCCTGCCGTCTGCTGGAGGAGTCCCCCTACAAGCTGGCGGAGATCGCCGAGATCGCCGGGATTCGCGATCAGAGCCGGATGACGGTTCTGTTCCGGCGGTATCTCAACACCACCCCCGGAGAGTACCGGGCTTCGTCCCGCCGGGAGAATGCGGCGAAGGCCGACGCCTGATTTCAGGTGCCGGCCGCGGACGGGGGGAGGGGGCGGAAACCTCTCCTCCCCGCCCGTCGCAGAGGCGTTGTTATTTCAACTGGAAGCTGACCTTTTGCGGGCCGACCAGATAGAGAATCGAGCCGGTCACATTGACCACACTGCCGGATTCGGGAATCGGCTGCCGGGCTCCCATGTGGTTGAGTGCCGCGACGATCTTTCCGTCAATCTGCAATGTCACCGGTGTATTGAGGTCCTGCCGGTTGAAGGCACTCCACAGGGCCCAGACATGGGCGCCGTTCGGTTTGATCCAGTGGGCCAGGTAGACATCGTCCCGGGTTTCGACCACTGGAACCGTCGAGTTGCCGGGGAGCAGGCGGGTCAGCTGTCTGAGCGCCTTGAAGGCGGGCTTCTGCCCCAGCGTGTTGGTGAGCAGCCCGAAATGGGATTCCGAGTAATTTTTATTGGCGTGGTTGTTGATGAAATTGTACCAGAAAATCCGTTCGATTCCCGCGGCGAAACCGCAGATGAAGGTGCGGGGCAGGTACTGGGCCTGCAGTTTTTCGCTCACCCCGTAGACGACGGATGCCGTCGAGGCGATGACGTTGCCTTTCAAATCGCTGTTGAGTTTGTAGACGCCGATGAGTGGCGCATTGAAACTGCTGTTGCCGCCCTCGACCAGTGGAATGAACTGATCCGCCTCCTTCATGTTGCGAAGGCTCAGAAAACGGCCGACTTTGGAATGGTCCTTGAGATCCCAGTGAAGTTTGTCGCGGAAGGCCGGTGCGGGGCGCTGATAACTTTCCGCCTGCGGCACGCCTTCCCGGGTCCACCAGGCATCCCAGGCGATGTGCAGATCCTTCAGGTGGTCGCCGTTGACCTGCTTGAGCACATAGCCGCCCCGGCTGTCGAGCTGATGATCGAAGTAGTAGGGCAGTTTGTAGGGGAGAACCAGTGTACCGCCCTTTTTGACATACTGCACCACGGCCGGATAGTACGCCATGGGGAATCCCTCTTCGCGATGGGTCAGCAGGAGCTGACACTCTGCCGGATTCAGGGTCTTGAGTTCTTCGAGGGTAATCCGGCGGATTCCCTTGAATTGGGGAAAGAGTTCGCGGGGATGGTTGTCCATGCCGAAGGCGAACCCGCTCTTTGCGTCACAGACCAGCGCGACCGTGCACTCTGCCGGATTCAGGCCCGCTTCCCGGACCGCCACCGGCAGAACTTCCAGATAGAAATCAAGCAGCGGGGTTGTCGGCCAGCCGATTTCAGTGATCCAGATCGGTTTATCGCCCACTCCGTACCGGGTCATCAGTTCGCGCAGCTGGCGCGCTGAGGCGAAGATCAGCTCCGGCATCGAGGTGTAGGGGTGATAGTTCATCACGTCGAAATATTGGTGGGCGCCTTTCCGGAAGGTCCGTTCGACCCAGTCGACGTTGGCGCCGACAAGCCCGGCGTAGACAACCTTGAGCTCCGGATTGACCGCTTTGAGTTCCTGCCAGGTGCGCTTGAGCAACGGGGCGTATTTTTCGGCGGAGGGGCACCAGGGACTGCCGGCATCCGGCTCGTTGTAGACCTCCCAGTACTGTATGGAGCGGGCGTATTTTTCGGCACAGCGCCGGACAAATTTCCCGTAGGCATCCAGATGTTCCCAGGGCCATTTGCCGAATTTCGGCGGATCCCCCGGGAGGATCGGCAGAAAATGCAGTCCGGCCTTCAGCGGGGCATCCACCAGACGGTCGTATTGCGGATTGAATTCGCCCGGTTTGAGTTCCCAGTAGCGCCAGTCCACGTCGGAGCGGACCCAGGAGATGCCCGCCTCTTTCATCAGCGGAAAGAGCTTCGGGGCGATCCACTGTTCTTTCCGGGTGATGTGACAGGCGGCGCCGTAGGGATCGGCGACCAGGCGGGCCGTTTCCGCCGCCGTACAGCAGGCGGCGGCCAGCATGAGCAGAGTGCTGATGCCGTGTTTGAACATGATAGTATCCTTTCTTTTGTTTGGGGGGGCGTTATTGGAAATTGGCGGTGAATTCGTCTGTGGTGGCGGGGTAGAGCAGAATATCGACTCCGCCCCGGACGTGTCCGTCATAAAAAGCGAGATTGCATTTCCTGTTGTGGAGTGCGGCGAAGTCCCAGATGGTTGAATTTTCATACATTCCGTAGCCGGTGACGCCGAAATTTCCTTTCCAGAACTCGCCGATCACATAGGTGCGGGCGGGGGATTTGCAGCGGGCGAGTTTCTGGCCGCTCCCGTTGCAGTTGTAGCCGTAGGTGAGTTCCGCCTCCCGCCAGAAATCGGTGTTCCATCCGGGCGCGAACTTCCCCATCGGTTGATAGGTCGCGCAGACAAACAACTTATAGTTTTTCTTGCTGTAGATTCCGCAGGTCGTTTCAAACCAGCAGGGGGGATTGGGCCAGAAGTCATCGATGTGCGGTGTGCTTCCATGGTTGATGCCGCACTGTTTTCTGCCGAGCGGAAGCGTATCGCCGTAATCGTTGACGTAGAGAGTCAGAAAGGAGGCGATCTGCCGCTGATTCCCGGCACAGGAGACTTCGGTCGCTCTCGCACGCGCCTTGTTCAAAGCAGGCATCAGCATGCTGGCCAGAATGGCGATGATCGCGATTACGATTAAAAGTTCGATCAACGTAAACGAGCGTTTCTGGTTTGTGGTTTTCATTGCAATACTCCTTTTGCGGGTTGATGGGTAACCTTGCGGTGATCGTACAAAACGGGTTTGGATTCGACGCAGAACGGGATTTTCTCCGGAGATCTGAGGTAGTGGTCGATGGCGGCGGCTTTGCGGCGTGCCATTTCGTTTTCATCGTCGGCGATGGTGGGAATCGGCGGCGTGAGAAAGCGGGTCTCCTCCGGGTTGCCGAAGGCGATGATGTTCACCTGTTCCGGCACCTTGATCTCATGCTCGTAGAATGCGCGCAATACGCCGGACGCCGCGCCGCCGGAGATGATGAAGAGAGCCGTGAAGTTCAGCCCGAACCGCTCCAGATGAGCGGTCATTGCCTCATAGGCTCTCTCCGCGGAATAGTCCCCGTCCTCCGTGTGACAGGCGATGGGGACCGCGTTGCAGCCGCGGAAGGGGACGGCGTCGAGGAAGTTCTGATAGAGCATCAGGGCGCCGCCGCTCGGGGGCTCCGCCAGGAGTACGCCGAGCCGGGTATGGTTGTGCCGCCGGAAGAGTGTCAGCGCCATCTGGGCGGCGTAGGCGGCGTTGAGATAGAAGCAGTTCAAAGAGATTCCCCGGAGATCGCGGTCGCTTACGACGATGTTCGTTTTGTTCCGGATCAGCAGGATGAGCTCCTCGTCGGAAAATTCCCGGGAGGGGCAGGCCAGCACGATGAGGTCCGCCGTGCAGGATTTGATCTGTGTAAGCAGATTGTCCTGATACCGGTAGGAGAGGGCGGAGAACTGATAGTTGCCCAGCTGTTTGAGGGCTGCTTTCAGAAGCTGAACCTGCCTTCGGACATGCTGGTTGGGCCAGTCCACGTAGAAAAAGGCGACGGAGCGGGAGGGGGTTGCGCTGTGCACATAGAGGCCGCTGCGCAACCGGCGGACCAGAAGCCCTTCCGCCTCCATGCGCTCCGCCACGGCGGCCACGACCCGGTAGCTGATCTTGAAGCGCCGGACAAGTTCGCGGGTGGAGTAGAAGCGTTCTCCCGGCGAGAAACGGCTCAGCTCCGGGACGAGCTTGCGGTAAAATTCTTCAGTTCTGGCTTGCAGCAGCATTTTCCCATCTTTCGTTGTTCACTGTTATTATAGTGTATGTGAGCAGATCGACAAAATTTTGTGAGCAGATTTTCCGCATTTTCATTGGGGATAGTATACCATGCGGGGAGAAAAAAGCAAGAGGGCTGATCGCTGCCGCCTGCTTCCTCCCCGGGGGAGGAGGGGGGATGCCCGGAAGCCTGGAACGAGGCAAAATGCAACGCGACGATCGACGCATTGACCGTCGGATTATAACGCGGTCAGCCCCATTCTTCGAACAGGAGAAGTTGCAACCATGACTGCGGAGAGGAGAGACAGAACGGCCGGGTGTTTCCCGGCAGTGGAACACCGGCCGGCGGCTTCCGACGGGGCGGAAGGCCGGCCGGTGTTCGAAGATCAGCGCGAAGCGTTTTGCGGGTGCCCGCACTGCCTCCGCGTTGTCGCAATCGCGATGGCGAGCGCGGCAAGCTCATCCGGATCATCCGGCTGTTTCGATATTTCGACCTGTTCCGCCGAGACCGGCAGCGGCTTCGCCGCCGTGCCGAAGCGACGGATGAGCAGTGTCATCATGTGAATCAAAAACGCTACGAAAAGCGAAATCACAATCGTCAGGAGATAGGTTTCTCCCATAATGATCCATGCTTGTTCCATAGTGAACACCTCCTCAGGAATTCTGCAGCAAACTGATGTAGATGGCCGCGATAATCGCGGTTGTAATCACGCCGAAGATATTCACCCCCAGCGCGTAGTGCATGATGATCGCATTCGGGTTCGCCCGGGTGACGCACTTCTGCGCGACCTTCGCGGTGGAGGGGACACAGCTGACTCCGGCGATGCCGATGACAGGATTGAACTTCCCGCGGGTGACGAAGTACATGAAATAGCCGCCCAGAATGCCGCCGACTCCGGAGAGCGCCAGCGCCGCCATGCCGAAGATCAGCAGCGGCAGTACTTTGGGGTCCATGATCGTCTTCGCTTCGCAGAGCACTCCCAGCAGCAGGCCGAGCATCAGGGTCGAACCGTACAGCACGATCTCGCTGACGAGATGCTGGAATTTCTCCAGCCCGGATTCCCGAATCGCAATTCCGAGAAACAGCGAGAAGAAGAGCGGCGACGCCACCGGAAACAGAAAGGAGAGCAGCACGCACGCGACGACCGCGAAGGTCAGCTTCTGTCCGCTGGTGATCTTCAGCTTCGGATCGTCCGGCGGCATCTCGATGGCCTGCAGCTTCTTCGGAACCAGAAGCTTGACCAGATAGGGAAATCCGCCGTAAGCCAGCCCGAGGTACATGTAGGCGACCACGGTGATCGGCACAAAGAGATGGGGCGACAGCTTCAGCGAGGCGAAGAGCACCATCGGCCCGTCCGCGCCGCCGACCAGGGCGATCGAGGCCGCGTCCTTGAGGTTGTACCCGAACAGACTGGCCAGCGGCAGAACCAGCAGCGTCCCCAGCTCCGCAAACAGCGCGATGATGGCCGACACATACGGCCGCTTCATCACGAAGCCGACATCCAGGAGCGAGCCGATGCCGATGAAGATCAGACAGGCGATGAGGCCGTTGCTGAAGGTCAGCGTGTAGACCGGCTGCAGCCAGTCGATCTGCATCAGCGTCATCAGATGGTCGTTGTTGCTGATCGTGGAGTCGAGGAAGAGGTTGTTCACGGCGGTTTCATCCACCGGCGTCTTGTTCGCCATGTTGATCGGGTCGAAGAACATCGAGGAGACGTTGATCGTCGCCATGCCCAGCCCCATGGGGATCATCAGCAGCGGTTCCAGAATGCCTTTGCGCCCCAGCCAGACCAGGGCGAAGCCGAGGAGAACCAGCGTGATCCGGACGGCGATCACCACCGGATCCGAGGCGGCCATGACGGCGAATCCCTGAAAAAGATCGAGAAAGCTATTCATGACTCACCTCCCGTCAGTCCTTGATCACGGCGAGGAGCGCGCCGGACTGCACCTGCTGTCCTTCCGCGACCTCCAGCTTCGCCAGCACGCCCGCTTCCGGAGCGTTGATCGGGGTTTCCATCTTCATCGCTTCGAGCACCATCAGAAGCTGGCCGGCCTGGACGCTCTCGCCCGGTTTGACCAGAATGCGGACCACCGCACCCGGCAGAGTGGAGTGGACCTCAGTGAACTTCTCCCCCGACGTCCCCATCGCGGCCTGACGGACCGGCTGCTCCTCGACAATGCCCTCCGCCAACGCGAAATCATACTGCCTGCCGTTGACCGACGCGGAGTTGCCGGAGATCTTCACCGCATAGCTCTTGCCGTTCAGCGTGACGGTGACCGCATCCGGTTTCGGGGCGGAGGCGGTGGCGGCGGGGGATTCCTGCTTCTGTTTCCGATCGATTTTGCGCACGCCGATGGTACCTTCGCCCTTCAGGAAGCGGATTCCCTTTTCGCTGCAGCTTGCGGCGATGAAGATGTTTTCGTCGGTGATCGGCAGCTGGTTCGCATTCAGCATGGCGATCGCGGCCTTGCGGCCCTTGGCCGGATTTTCGTCGTTGATGTCCAGCGGACTGCGGGTGGTCGGCTCCAGCTTGAGCTGCTCGGAGGCGATCCGGACGATTTCCGGATCCGGTTCCGCCGGCGTGCGGCCGAAATAGCCCAGCACCATCTTGCCGTACCCTTCGGCGATCTTCTTCCAGGGGCCGAACATCACGTTGTTGAACGCCTGCTGGAAGTAGAACTGACTCACCGGCGTGACCGAGGTGCCGAAGCCGCCCCGGGCCACCGCCTCGCCCATGGCGGCGATGACCTCCGGATATTTCTCCATGAGGCCGTTGTCCCGCAGCATCTGGGTGTTCGCGGTCAAGGCGCCGCCCGGCATCGGGAAGAACGGAATCAGCGGGTTGACCTGCGTCGCCTCCGGCGGCATGAAATAGTCCTTCATGGCCCGTTTGAGACTCTCTTCGAGCTTGATGATCTTCTTCACGTCGATATCCAGATCGTACTGCGTGCCGCGCAGGGCGTGCCACATGGTCAGGATATCCGGCTGGCAGGTGCCGCCGGAGAGGGGGGCGATGGAGAGATCCAGCTGATCGGCTCCGCCTTCGAGCGCCGCATGGTAGGCCAGAACGCTGCAGCCGGCGGTTTCGTGAGAGTGGAAGACGATTCGCGCATGGTCCCCGAGCAGGTGCCGCGCCATCCGGATGGTTTCGTAGACCTTGTGGGGGGTGGAGGTTCCCGAGGCGTCCTTGAAGCAGACCGAATCGTAGGGGATGCCGGAGTCGAGAATCCGGCGCAGAATGGATTCATAGAACTCCACGGTATGGCCGACGCACCCCGGGGGCAGTTCCATCATGGTGACGGTGATTTCGTGCTTCAGGCCCGCTTCCGCAATGCAGGTCCCGCTGTAGAGGAGGTTGTTCACGTCGTTCAGGGCGTCGAAATTGCGGATTGTGGTGATGCCGTGCTTTTTCATCAACTGAGCGTGCAGCTTGATGATGTCGCGCGGCTGGCTGTCGAGCCCGACCACGTTGATGCCGCGGGCGAGGGTCTGGAGGTTGGCGCTGTTTCCGACAATGCGGCGGAAATCATCCATCACGCGGAACGCATCCTCGTTGCTGTAGAAATAGGCGGCCTGAAACAGCGCTCCGCCGCCGGCCTCGAAATGGGTGATTCCCGCCGCGGCGGCCTCTTCCACCACGGGCAGAAAATCGGAACTGAAGACGCGGGCGCCGAATACCGACTGGAATCCATCGCGGAAGGCAGTCAGCATAAAGTCGATTTTTTTCATAATTTTAACACTCCTGGGCTTTTTTGAATCATGGGAAAAAGGGGAATATGCCGCAGGAAGTGCACGAGCCGTTTCGCCCCCCGGAACAGGCAGAACTATGCAAAGGGGCATCTCCGACGGGTTGCCGTCAGAGGAATCGGACCGAGCCGGTTTGAAATTTTACATGCAGAAAACAGGCACCGTACACTCAAGCGACAGAGCAGTACCGTGCCGCGGCGGGGTCCGCCCGGGCCTTGAGACGTGGCGAAAGCCAGGTCAAGAGTTGCAGCCGTGAGTTCGCCGGAGGGGCGAAACTAGTCCGGGTGGAGAGGTTTTCTGCAAGGAAGCGGACCGGTTTCAGCAGAAACGCCGGGCGGGCCGACCGCGTGGGATGCGTTTCGCTGGAGCGGTTGAGCGTTCTGCCGACCGAATCGTAACCGGGGGATGGGAATCCGGCTTCGTCAGACTGCATCCGGGATGCGGCGGCGGCGAGCAGAAGGTCCGCGTCTTCGTTCTGGAACCGGCTGCAATCCTGAGGCGCGGCATGCAGCACGACAGCTGCGACGATGCCGGCAAAGGAGACCAGCATCGCAGACAGAAACAAAACAGTGAGCCGCGGGCAAGTTTTCATGATCAGTCAGGTATCCAGATTTAAAATGACATATAATATACTTCCGGAAACTGCCTTTTTCAATGAGGCACGGGGGGAAAAGAGCGAATTCCGTGACGCAGATGGAGAGAGGGCAGGGGAGAAAGATGGCGGCTTCTCGCAGAAAGGAACAGAGCAACTGCGTTGAGGAGCCGCCGGAATTTACACCCGACAGGGAATCGTGTCTGCAATCAGAAAACAGGCTCTCACATCTCCCCGTTCAATGTGTGTATACGTTCCCAGATTTCATTCAGCTGTCTTGGGGTGGCTTTTTTGGCTTCGCTCAGAATTTCCTGGGCATATTTCCACGCAGGATATCGAACCAGATTATTGGAAGAAAAACTTACATTGCGGTTATTCAGCATGACAAAAATTTTTTGGGTGTTGTGATTCACTTTCTCTATCACTTTCAGCCAATGAGCGACACAACGGGCAATCACAATGATTTTATCATTTGCCAATGCCCAATGCAGGAGCTGTTCATTGTAATCGGAGTGAGAAAAATGCTCAGAAGCTTTATAGGTCGGGGAGGCATAACCATGTATCTGCAGCAAAAAGAATCGTAGGTCGATTGCATTGAGAACGTCAGACTTATAACTCAGACACGCCTGCTTTTCTTCTTCGCTGCTTAACAGCTTGCCTTTTCCGATGAATCGATCAAGAAACCATTTGCGTCCGCAATATTTCTCAAGTCCGGGATTCAACACAAAATTGTAATACCCTCCATTTTTCGTTTGCTCGAAGATCAGTTGCTTTAAAACCAGATCCTTATGTTGTTTGAAAAAATCGATATCACTTTCCATATCCTCGGTAATATCGTCTTTATCCTTAAATCCGGGATTGGCCAGCAAGATCCAGATTTTCGCGTCCGGTGTCCCCTGATACGGTTGCGGTGGAATAGTTTGACTATAGTTGTCGTTTTTCTCGTTGGGCAGGTAGAAATCACTTTGCTCTGTAAGAGGAAGTTCTTTCCACGGATTGGGGATGTCTCTCCAACTGTTCATGGCGGGATTCCTTTCATGGCTGAATGCATGGTTGGGACGGAAGGGGGAGGTTCGACCCGTCATGGGGTTGACCACCGCTTCCGCTGTCTGACGAAACGATCAGAACTTTTACAATTTGTGGCATAAATACTGATTCTTTCTATCGCAATCATCGTTGTCCAATACATGAGCAAAGTCGGCGCACCAATCGGAGACTTCCATAGATGACAAACATCGGGACAGAAGCGATCCAGAGATAGGCCCAGCCGAAGAAGAGTGCAAAAATGAGTTCCGGGCCACGAGGAATGAAGAGACCGCAGAAACAGGGAATCAGAATGGCTCCGACAACGCTGCTCCATGAGAATACGGTAAGAGCGGCAATCCACAAGAGAAGTTTCCCGTGGCGGAACCAGTTTGGATGACGCTCCTTCAGAAAACAGAGCCCGCCCGGAATTACAAAACAGAAGAGAAACAGAAGGGTAAAAACAAGAACACGCATAACACAAATGTATCCCTGCTTGTTATTCTTCAGCGACTGATCCGCAACTGCAAAAATATAACTCCGTTGTTCCGATTTTCAACTTGCCATGGTTCAAAAGATGGATCTCGTATGCGCTGCACCTCTCTCGGACGAAGTGTAATTCTCTATGGAGCGATCGATGTGCGACATTCTGAATACGAACTTCGCGAACCCAGCCCGACATTAAAAATGGATGATTACAACCTCAAGGGGCAACTGCAGAAAAAAAAGCCGACCGGAAGACCGGTCGGCCCAAAAGACAAAAAAGGTCGACTATTTTAGGATTTCCCTGAACTCTTCTCTCCACCTTAAAATGACGAATTTTTCAAATCCCTCAAGGTAGGGTGCTCCATTCGTCTCGAAAAATTCTCTGCGAGATTCATCAAAAATTGCTCAACTTTAAAACAAGGGTGTGCGCCTCGTCCTCAGAATAGGATTTCTATAGAGCGAACTTTTCCTCATGCATCCTCGTGACAAACAACACAATCTGTCTCCGGATGATTTAGAACGCAGTTCGGGACCGAAAGGCCTGTTCAAAATTCTGTATACATGCAAACAGAAATCAGCGATATAACTTCCGCTGTTCTTCCGGGCTTTTCCGATAGAACTTGCGGAAGGTGCGGCAAAAGTAGCTCGCCGAGTGAAAGCCCACGGCGGAGGCGATCTCTCCGACATTCCGGTCACTGCAGATCAGAAGACGCATCGCGTAAAGCAGCCGCAGCCGATTCAGGTACTCCATCGGGCTCATCCGGGTTGCCTTCTGAAAGATTCTGCGGCATTGCACCTCCTTGAGTCCCACGGCGTCGGCAATGTCACGGACACTGATGTTGCCGGCGTAGTTGCATTTTATGAACTCCTGAATCTGATGAATCCGGTGGTCGGAACTTTCCGCTTCGCCGGAAACGGAATCCTGATCCGCGACACACTCCCGGATCAGCAGCCGCAGCAGTTCGCACACGTAGACCTCCGCATGGCCGGGATGCATGTTGCGAAGCGCAATTCCATACCGCAAATGTTCAAAAAATGCTTCCGGATAATGCAGCCGATGCGGGGATTCCGGAAAAAACGCCATGAAGTCATTGGGCAGACACAACAAATGCAGAATGTAGTAACTGCTGTCGGAACAGCCGGGCGCGAGCTCGTAGGAGTGAAGCGTATTCTCCGGAATCAACAGCCCCACCCCCGGCGGAAGCCGCAACTCCCGATGTGCCAGCCTGACGATAAATTCCCCGCTCTCGATGAACAGCAGCAAATTATCCGTGATTTTCCGGAAGGGAACATGCCACGGGGAAAAGCAGTTCCAGTGGGCGACATTGAGCACCAGTGGCGGCGACGCATTCTGAACGATCTTCATCCGGGAAATCTGGTCGGCGGAAAGAAGATCCTTCTCCCGGTTTTTCCACTCATTTCCGTAAATACTGTCCATCAAGCCACCTCGGCAGTATCGAAAAATACAATAAATAACTTATTTTTACTATTGTCATTACTGTACTAATATACTATAATATTAAATAAATACAACAAGGTCTAGAAACGGAAACAAGAACGAAAATGTCAATAGTAACCATTGCGCTCCCCTCACAGCCGGGAAACATATATTTCCATCCAGAAGAAAGATTTTCCTCCCGGCACCGCCTGTGGCAGGGATGCCCGACCATCGTCTGTACTTCGAAAGGGCGCCTGTTGGCGGGCTGGTATTCCGGCGGAATCGCGGAACCGGATATGCGCAATTACAATCTGCTCGTGCGCAGCGACGACCACGGGGAAACCTGGAGCGAACCGCTCCTCGTAATCGAGAGCAAATTATCCGTCGGGCTGCGCTGCATCGACATCCAGCTGTGGATCGATCCGGCCGGGAAATGCTGGGTGTTCTGGACGCAGGTCATCGGCTGGGGAGAAAATGAGTTCCATGAAACCTGGGCAATGACCACCGACGATCCGGATGCCGAAGAGATCCGCTGGTCTGAACCATTTTACGTGACGGATGGTTTCCTGCGCTGCAAACCAACCGTACTGCGCGACGGCCGCTGGCTGTTGTGCGCATATGACCGGCACAGCGAGCGCTACCGCTATTCGGAATCCCTCGATCAGGGGAAAAGCTGGGTCCGCCGGGAGGCCGGCAGAAAAATTCCGACCCCGTTCGACGAGTCGATGATCCTCGAACACCGGGACGGCACACTCCGACTGTTTGCCCGGACCGCCAACACCGGACACATCGCCGAATGCGTTTCGATGGACGGTGGAAAAACGTGGAGCGACGGCATCAACGGACCTCTGACAAGTCCAGGCAGTCGTTTTTACATCGGCCGCCTCCGTTCCGGAAATCTGATCTGCGTCCGCAACAACGATGCGGCTGACCGGATCAACATGAGCGCATCCATTTCCTGTGATGACGGGCAATCCTGGAGTGTTCCCATGCTGCTCGATGCTCGAATGCACACCTCTTATCCGGATGTTGCCGAAGACGGCGATGGGGTCATCTACATTCTCCATGACTGGAGCAGATTCGAAGAAAAGGCGATTCTGCTGACGCGCTTGACGGAACAGGAGATCATGGCTCGCAGCATGTTACGCGACAGTTCCTGTGTGGCTCAGATCATCAACCAACCGCCTCGGCATCCTCTCTTCCCCTGCTGAGAGTAATGAAACGTATGTCCAGGAGAGACAGAATGAAAAAATTGCTCTTGATCGCAAGTCTCACATTTACCGGAGTTTTGTGGGCGGAATCCCTCTATTTTGACGGGAAAACGGATAAAAATCCAGTTCTCTACAAGGCCGGAGAACCGATGACCTTCCTCATCTCTTTACGGGACAAAGACGCTGAAGGTGCAATGGTCAAAGGCAGAAAACTGGTCTGGAACCGCACCGGAGACGATGGAAAAACCGAACACGGCGAAGCCCTCTCCGATGAACCGTTGAAGATCACCACCCGGATCGACAAACCCGGATTTGTGCGGATCATTGTGAACGTGTTGGATCACAACGGCAACCCGAAGACGGGACGTACCGAGCGGTTCGAAAGCGGAGCCGGGGCGGATGTCAACCTGCTGCCCGCCGATCCTCTGCCTGCGGATTTCCATGCATTCTGGGATAAGGAAGTCGCCCGCCTGCACAAGACTCCATTCGATACGGAAGTAGTGGAACTTCCGCACCGGGACGTCAAGGTACTGAAATTTTCCATCAGCACCTTCCCGGGCGAACGCCCGGCGACCGGGTACATCCTGTATCCCCGGGACGCCGCACCGGCGTCACTGCCGATGATGGTTCGATTTACCGGATACGGCTTCCATGCCACCGGGATTCCCTTCGGGGTTGCGAAGAGGGGGTGGCTTGTGGTAGAAGTCACCCGGCAGGGAGAAGCGCCCGATCGCGAAGCGGAATATTACAAGAATCTCCAGGAACACGAGATGAAAAACTACTGCTTTCGCAACAACAACGACAAATATAAAAATGATTTCTACGGCATGTATATGCGGGGCCAGCGGGCAATTCAGTACGCGGAGACGCTGCCCGTATGGAACAAAAAGGAGATTCGAGTGGAAGGCGGCTCCATGGGAGCGGCACAGGCGATTGCCGCAGCGGCACTGAATCCGCATGTCACGGAGTGTGTGGCGGAAATCCCGTGGATGGCGGATCTGGCCGGGAAAGCCAGATTTCAGCGTCTGGGTGGCTGGGCTCCGGGATACACGGAGACGCTCCGCTATTTTGATACTGCCAATCTTGCGACACGGGTCAAATGTCCGACGACGATCGCCATTGGCCTGGGGGACTATGTTTGTCCGCCCTCCGGTCAGATGATTCTTTTCCGCAATCTCGCGGGGGAAAAGACGATCAAAATTCATCAGAACCGGATTCACGGCCGCTGTCTGCAACCGGATCCTTACGAAACCGTGTTTACCGGCGAAATCCACTGAGCGGAATTCAGAAAGACGGGATCAATGGCGGATAATGGACTGCTCAGCCGGAGGAATAAACGAAACAGTCCAGACACCGATCTGTTCACATGAAACATGAAAACCAAAAGATATGGGTACTGAAACGGGGGAAATCATGAACAAGAACTTCTCTTTCATCAGGCTGCAGTCTTACGCTGTTTGCGGAAGATATTCCGACAAGCCCGCCCGGTCGGAATGTCCCCGGCAGAAACGATTCCTGTCCGTTTTTACGACCATCCGCCCCCCGGCGGGAAGCGCTTCGTACGTGACATCAGCCTCTAGCCGGGCGCCGGGGCTGCGTGGGGCGGCAGACACCCCCCACGCAACGGCCCGAGTACTATTTACGCTTATTGAGCTCCTCATTGTAATTGCCATCATCGCGATTCTGGCGTCGATGCTGCTGCCGGCATTAAATCGTGCACGGGAGCGGGCACAGGCCTCGAATTGTGTCAGCAATCTCAAGCAGATCGGCAGCGCCCTGACGCTGTATCAGGGGGATTACAACGATTATTTTCCCAAGGCGGTCATGTATGAAGGCGACAATTTCTGGTCGAAAGTTCTGACCGACCGGAAATACGTGACACTGTCGGTTTTCGCGGATATCGCTGCGCTCAGGTGGGGCGGTGCAAACGCGGAAATTGCGATAAATGGTGCACAGAAGAATGATCTTAGTTCCATAATGTATCAACATCTTACCTACGGGTATAACTGCTTTGAGACTGGCGGCCGGGAGGTTACCGACACTACGTACCCCTGGCTGAAGGTTACCTTACTCCGGAAGCCATCGTTGTTTTTGATTGTGGCGGATGCCGGAAACGGTCGATTGACGAATTCGACCTGGACGAGCGGCAGTTACGTCATTCCCCACCACGCAGGCGGCAGGGTCGCGAATCTGGCGCACGGCGACGGAAGCGTCAGCCTGCTTCGCGGAATCGGACTGTTCAATCAGAGCGGGACCAAGAGTTTCCTCGACTGGTATGCGGTGGGGGGACCGTTGAAGTGCTACAACAAGGACGGAAACGTCTGGACATATAACGGCAAAGCCCGCACAACCGGCAATACTCGTGGCGACTGATTTCAATCGCAGTTTTATAAGACAACCATCAGGAGGCAACCAAATGTCAAGAAAAGTGAAATTACTGATTCTTAGTTTTTTAACGATCATTCCATTTTTGCTGCTGCACGCGGCTCCGTCCGCCTGGCAGACGATTCCGACGTTGCTGACTTCGGATTCCGATGCGCGGATCGAATCGGTCTCCCCTGCGGCCTTCCGCCTGACGCTGACGCCGGGCGCACAGAACAACGCCAAATGCGGAACCCAGCTGGTGTACACCATGAATGCACCGGTCAAAAATCCGAAGCAGATCGCGTTCCGGGCCTGCTGTCCCGACGGAGGAACGATCAGCGCGAAATTCGTGGTTTCGGCGCAGGAAAACGGTAAAAGCGTTCCGCACTGGGGGCCGGAGATCAAGATTTCCGGGAAAGAGTGGAAGAATTACGTGCTCCGGCTCGACAAGGATCTGGGCATGCCTGACAAGGAATATCATATCTGGCAGATCAAACCGGGGGTGGGAATCGTCAATCCCCGCGGCGGTCAGGCGGTGACGGTGGTGATGGAGGATTTCCGGTTCGAAGACGCTCCGGCGCTCCCCGCGGCAGCCACCCGGCCACAGCGGAAAAACGCTGACTGGAGCTACATTCCGGAAACGCTCTCCAAGGATTCCCGGGCGGAGATGGAATCATTCTCTCCGACGGAGTTCACTCTCACGTTGATTCCGGGACCGCAGAACAATTCCAACTGTGCGGTGCAGGTGGTGCGCAGCGTGGACGCACCGGTCCACGCACAGGGGAAACTCGTTTTCCGCGCCCGCTGTCCAGAAGGGGGATCGGTTCAGGTTCATCTGATCCTCTCCACGCGCCAGAACGGCAAAGTCGTCATGCACTGGGGGCCGAAAATCACGATTTCCGGCCGGGAGTTCGCCCGGTATCACTTCGGGCTGGACAGCACGTTCGGGCTGCTCGATCAGGAGTATCTGATTCGACAGATCAAGCCGTTCATCGGAATCAACGGCACGCAGGCCGGCAAAAAAGTGACGGTGGAATTCCGCGATTTCCAGATCGGCTCCGCGGAGAGCCTCGGTCTGGGTTCCGACCAGGCCGAAGTGATCGTCTATCCTCCCGCACGTCCGCGTCAGGCTCCCGCTCCCGATGCGCTCAAGGTGTACTTTCATCTTGACAATGACGATGACGTCGCCGTATCGGCAAAAGGGTTGACCGATCCCATTCCCTACCGCGGCTACCGCGAGATGCTTCTCGATACGGTGAAGGATGTGGCAACCCTCTGCGACTCGCCTGAAGAGGCGGACGTGATCGTCTATTCCGCCGCCGCCCGCGACCCGAAAGCCGCCGCCCGGATTGCCGCGGCGGTGCGCAAAGGCACCGGGCTGTATGCCGCGGCCAACATCGCCGACCCGGAAGTGGCGGAACTGATTCCGGCGGAGGTGACAGTGCGTGAAGTCTCCGGATTCCCGGAGCGGAGCGCGCTGAAACCCACCGGAAAAAACGCGGCGTTGTTCCGGGAGCTCTCCGATGCGAAATTCGGCATCTATCGGGATCTGCGCCCCCGGCCCGGCGCAGAAATCCTGCTGACCGGCGACAACGGAGCACCGCTCCTCGTGCGCCGGGGAAAGGTCATCTACAACGCATTCGGGCTGGGATGCGGGTTGATTCGTGAAAAGGCGGCCATCGACCCTTTTCTGCTGCGGGTGCTTTCGGAATTGACCGGCAGAAAGCTAGCGGAAAAAGAGTTGAGTTCTCCTCGACGCAACGGGGACGGCTGGCAGGAAGGAATCACGGCGGAGAACATCGGCCGGGTGGGATTTGCTCTGGGCGACGGCCTGCTGTGTGAAACCATCCGCAACAATCTCTCGGTCGCTTCAGGCAGTGGGGAGTATGAGTTTCTGGAAAAGGCGGCTCCCAAACTGCGATTGAACAAGTGGCATATCCGTTCGATCTCCGGAGCCCCGGCGGAGCAGGAGCGTGATGTGGACTGGAATTACAGTTACGGGCAGATCGGCGTGCTGGAGCTGAGCTGCGCGCCGGTCATTCCGGAGAAGTGGCGCGGAAAACCGCTTTTTTTTCAGGTGGAACGCGGCATAGACGATCTGGCGGAGGTCTATTTCAACGATACGCTTCTGGGCAAAGTGACCCGGGATATGCCGAATTACTGGGAACGGCCGCACCGTTACCGGATTCCGGAGGATAGAATTCGTTTCGGAGCAGAAAACAAGATCCGGGTCGTAACGGAAAATCTCCGGGAGAGCGGCGGTTTCGGCAGTTGCCCGGAAATTCTGCCGCCGCAACCGCCGCGGGCGGCGCGTCACGTCTATGTGGATCGAGCCAATCCGTTCGGGAAAGGCGGTAAAGTCGTCGACACTGCGACCGGCGAGACACACCGTTTCGACACGAGCCTCGCCTTTCCGGGAATCCGGTGGGAATTTCCCGGAGAGAATACATTTCTTGCACTGAGCAACCTCGCCGCATATGCAGCCGTATTCCGCAATGGAGGGCTTTCAGTTTTCGACCTCCGTACTCCGCCGCGGCTGACGGGGAAGTGGGATAAACCGGTTCTGCTGCTTTTCCCGAAGGATCAGGGAATTCCGCTGCTGCTGGTGTTTTCGAAACAACCGGACTCCGTATCGTTTGACTTCTCCGGAGGCGAACTCTCGGGCCTGACTGTGACCCGCCGGGGCGGAATCGGCATGATCCTGCCGCTGTGGATCGAAGGGAACCGACGGGTTTCGACCATCGGCTGGGAGAAGAAACTCCCGGAAGAGTTCCTGCGGAAAATCGATTTCTGGATTCCCAAAGCCTACGCCTATCCGATCGCGGCACGGGAATATTTCAAGATCGACCGGGAAAAAGGACGCATTCAGATCCGAACCACCTACTCGTACCGGAAAACTGCAAACGACTGGAAGATCAAACCCGAACCTTTTGCTTCGGTTTCGCCACTTGCTTATTTCACCCGTGGGATGCTTTTTGAATCGCCCGAGGCGGAAAACTGGCAGTTGCCGACCGCTTTCGGTTATTTCGCAGCGAAATCCGGTTCCGATACCGTGAACTGGAGCCTCCCGCTGCCGAAGGATGAACTCCCTGCCTATCCCGGCTGCCGGATCGGAGGCGACGTGGACACCGTCATCAACGAGGTTTACGCAAAAGCAGCCCGGTTTATCGGCGGGAGCCGTCCGGTCGCCACGGCGAACTTCATCCATCCCTTCAAACCGTCCCATCCCGGCCGGAATATGAGCCTGCACATGTGGTTGCACGGCACCCCCGGTACGGCCGTTGCTCCGTTTGGCCTGAATCCCCGGAATCTGGAAAACTTCAAGGCCCGCCTCGCCTATCGATTGCTGACCCCGGTGGAACAATACGGATACAAGAGTGCCTCCCGGTGGCGGGAAGAGCCTTACAGCGGCCTGCGTTACCCGGTCTGTTTCAACAGCCCCCGCGTACATCATACGAAGTTTGCCCCTGGAACAGGTTCCAATTTCAATATCTGCGATGCGAATGAGAGTGTCTACATGATCACGACGGTGGCGTGCGCGGTGGCGGAACAGTTCGGCCAGCGGGAGTTCATCCGGGCAAATCCAACATGGTTCCGGTGGTTCACGAAGCTGATTTTCAGCGGGGATGATCCGGTGACTCTGACCGGGCATTGCGGGGAGTCCGGGCAGGCTGCTTCGATCGACATGCTCAATTGCGAATATGCCGGAATGATGAACGTCGCCCGGATCGCGGAGATTCTCGGCGACGAAGCCTGGCGGGATCAGGCGCTTTACCGCGCCGCCCGGCGAACGGTTCCAACGCTCGCGCGTTTCTCGTTTAAAAACTACATCCGTGAGACAGGTCTGGCCCTGTTTAAAGTCGAAGATGTTTACGGGACTGGATTTACCGAATCGGGATATGAATACCGTTTCGGCGTGGTTCCCCGCAACACCTCCTATCACCTCTACGATATGAGCCAGGGGATTCCGCCGCGGCTTCTCAAACTCTATGCCGATTACATTCCGAAAGGACAGGAGGAGTATCTCCGCCGTTTCATCCGCCCTTCGCTATATGATGGGAATGGAGTATTCCGGCAGGATCATGCCGTGATGAACATGGCGGTTCGCCTTGGAGGGCTTTCCGCGGAAGAGCGGTTGAAATTTGTAAAAGACTGCTTGGCAAACGGTAAACTTCTCCAGCGCCTCAGCGGAGACTATCCAGGTATACGCCTGACCTCCAATGTGACGATGGCGCTGGATTTCATCTATGGTGACGTTCGTGCGACGGACTGCCGCGATCTGGATATCCGTTCCTTCCACTACGATCCACAACGGAAAATGATTTCTGCTGAAATTGCAGCGGGGAAAGAACCGAAGCTGGTTCTTCGAAGCGATTTTCCGCCCGTCGAGCCCGCATATCCGGCAATGGAGGACGGCAACTTTGAGATTCCATTGAAGTCGAATCAGCTCAATACGGTGCAGATCCGATTGAAGTGAATTATTTGGTGCAAGAAGACATACGACCTTACGGGCATTTTGCAAAAGATGTCCCGTAAAGTCGTTTTGACTAAGAACTTATCAACTAATAATATCATAACGGAGGATAAATTGCCATAATTTTATTCA
>OIWQ01000213.1_pt1 | contig 74144 bp, 37 predicted proteins | sample 1587571 | NCBI WGS metagenome assembly OIWQ01 (sample SAMEA3888910, study PRJEB22519) | human gut metagenome | biome: human gut; feature: human-associated habitat; material: faeces | place: Denmark | collected 2010
GTGTTAGCAAAGTTAATACTTTATTCCTTGCTGACACAGTTTAATTTACATCCTCGAAAAAGTCCGTAGTCACCTCGCTCGACCAAGCTTTGCAAGGACGTGCCGCCGGTGTGCAGGTGACCCAGAATTCCGGAACTCCGGGTGGCGGTATCTCGGTCAGCATCCGTGGTATCAACTCCTTGAACGGCAACGAACCGCTCTACGTTATCGACGGTGTAGCCATCTCAGGCAACAACACCAGCAACAGCAGCGTGCTCAGTTCCATCAACCCTGCAGACATCGTTTCCATGGAAGTATTGAAAGATGCATCGGCCACAGCCATCTATGGTAGCCGCGCCTCCAACGGTGTAGTACTCATCACCACCCGTCAGGGCGAAGAGGGCAAAACGAAGGTCTCCTACGAAGGTTACTATGCCTTGCAACAGCTTCCCAAGAAACTGGAAACACTGACACTCCCCGAATATGCAGTTTACCAGAACCTCCGCGCCGCCACCATCGGCTTCGGTGCACGCGAAGAGTTCAAAGACCCCTCACTCCTCAGCCGCGGTACCGACTGGCAGAATGAAATCTTCCGCACTGCCCCGATGCACAACCATCAGATAAACATCTCCGGAGGTTCGAAGAGCATGAAATACTCGCTCTCCGGCGGCTACATGCAGCAAGACGGTATTGTATTCGGTTCGGACTTTGAGCGTTTCTCTTTCCGCGTCAACATGGACAACGACATCAACAAGTGGCTCACCACCGGCTTGCGCGCCTCCGTAGCCCGTACACAGCAGACCAACAACGTAGACGGTTCGGGTGCCATCTACAATGCCCTAAACCAGCTCCCCGAAGTGCCTGCCCGCAACCCGGACGGCAGTTTCGGCATGCAGACGGAGAACATGTATGGAACTTACTTCTCCAACCCCCTCTCCGACCTTATCCAAAACGAAAACTATAGTCGCAACACACAAGTCTATGTCAACGCCTTTGCCGACATCAAGCTGTGGAAAGGACTCGTATTCCGCACGGAATATGCCGCCAACTTCAATTACAGCAACGACTATAAGTTTACCCCCTCCTACGACTACGAGCACTTCAAGCAGCAGTCGTCAGCAAGCCGTGGAGCCGGCAACGGAAGCAACTGGACATTGAAAACTTACTTTACTTATAATAATACCTTCGGCAAACACGGCCTCTCTGCCATGCTGGGACACGAAGCGCAAGAAAACAAGTACGAGTCGCTGAGCGGCAGCCGTACCAACTTCCTCTTCAACTCCGTACACGAACTGGATGCGGGTGATGCCACAACAGCAAAAGCCAACAGTTCCCGTGGTTCATCCGCCATCGAATCATACTTCGGCCGTCTGAACTACAACTACAACGACCGCTACTTGCTGACCGCTACGCTCCGTGCCGACGGTTCGTCTTCGTTTGCCAAAGAAAGTCGTTGGGGTTGGTTCCCTTCGGTAGCATTGGCTTGGAAAGTCAACAACGAAGCTTTCCTCAAAGATGTGGAAGCCATCAACTCACTGAAACTCCGCCTGGGTTGGGGTGTAGTAGGTAACCAATGGGCGGGTTCCTATGCCTACGGCGTCACCATGGCTTCGGCAGCCTCCATCTGGGGTACTGGTTTCTATGCAGGCAACTATCCTAATCGTGAACTGAAGTGGGAAGAAACAAACTCCTTCAATGTAGGACTCGACCTCGCCCTCTTCAACAACCGCATAGAGTTCATCGCCGATGCTTATTACAAGAAAACGGACAATCTGCTGATGCAAGCTTCTCTTCCTACCTACGTAAGCGGTCTGATTCGTGCACCGTGGGTCAATGCCGGTGCCATGACCAACAAAGGTGTAGAATTTACCCTGAACACGCACAACATCCAGACACGTGATTTCACCTGGACCTCAGGACTCACCTTCTCCATCAACCACAACGAAGTGACGAAGCTCTACTCCGAATCATCCGCTATTTCGGGAATCAACGGTTCGGAAACACTGACCTACACCATGGTGGGCGAACCGGTCGGGCAGTTCTACGGCTATAAAGTAATCGGTATGTTCAAGGAAGAAGGAGATTTCTACAAGAAAGGTGCCGACGGCAACTTCCTGCTCGACGAAACGGGCAACCGCATCCAAGTAGCCATCCCGAAAGACCAGACCATCGGCAAATCGGGCATCTGGGTAGGTGACTACATCTATGAAGACCGCGACAACAACGGTGTAATTGATGAGAAAGACCGCACGTTCCTCGGCAATCCGGCACCCAAATTCACGTTCGGCTTCAACAACTACCTTTCTTATAAAGGATTTGACCTCAACATCTTCCTGAACGGCTCGGTGGGCAACAAGGCTATCAACCTGATTCGCCGCACCTTCACCGATCCCATGCGTAACAGCAACCTGCTGAAAGAAGCTACCGGCATTGCCCAAATCGCCATGCACGACCCCGAAGTGGGCGACGAGGTACTTTCCAATGTTTACGTGGCCAACGCCGATGCAGCCAAAGTACAACGCATCACTACCAGTAGCGCCAACGACAACAACCGTATCTCCGACCGCTTTGTTGAAGACGCTTCCTACCTCCGCATAAAAAACATCTCGCTGGGGTACACCTTCCCACAGAAATGGTTGCGCCGTTTGCAGATAGACCATCTGCGCCTCTACGTCAACATCCAGAACCTCTGTACCATCACAGGCTACAAAGGCTACGATCCCGAAATAGGCGCTTTGAACTACAATGTATTGCTACGTGGTGTGGACGATGCGCGCTATCCTTCGCAACGTATCTATACATTTGGCCTTAACTTCAATTTCTAATGAGCCAGACAAATCATTTATCATTTAAAATCTCAATATAGTTATGAAACACAGATTTCTAACCCTTATATCATCGCTCCTTCTGCTTACGGCATGCAGCGACTCATTTTTGGAACGTGCTCCCGAAGGAAACTACGTAGATGTGACATACTACACTTCCGACGATGCACTCGAACAAGCCACTGCACCGCTTTACAACCGTGCATGGTTCGACCTCAACTCCCGCGCCATCGTGCCGCTGGGCAGTAACCGTGCCAACGATAACTTCAGTCGCTGGGGAGCTCCCGAGTTCACCAACTTCAAGGTGACAGCCCTGAGCGAAAACCTTGCCAATGCATGGACAGGTTTCTACTCGGTCATTACAATGGCCAATGCAGTTATCAGTGATGTGCAGACCAAATGTAGCAACAGCGTAAGCGAACGTGCCAAGCGCACAGCCATTGCCGAAGCCCGCCTGATGCGTGCTTGTGCCTACTTCTACATGGTTCGCCTCTGGGGACCGGTTATCATCATCGAAGACAACGACAAAGTGGTTGCCAATCCCATGCAACCGCTCCACCGCGAAGAAGATGTGCTGGAACTCGTTATTCGTGACCTCACTTATGCAGTCGAGAATCTTCCTGAAGTGGCAACCGCCAAAGGACGTGTCAACGCATGGGGTGCAAAAGGCATGCTTGCCAAAGTCTACCTCGCCCGCTCAGGCTGGAAAGGAGGCACACGCGACAACGCCGACCTGGAGAAAGCCAAGGAACTGGCCGCTGACGTGATAAACAACAGCGGCATCAGCCTTTACGAAAACTATGAAGACCTCTTCAAGTATAAGCACAACAACAATCCCGAATCGCTCATTGCCATGCAGTGGGTGCCACTGGGTGATTGGGGCGTATGCAACACTCTGCTTGCCGACCTCGCCGGCAACAGCAAGATGACCGGCGGTGTAAACGTATGGAGCAGCTATCAGGCAAGTATAGATATGCTCCAGCAATATGAGTTGGGCGACACTATCCGCCGCAACGCCACCTTCTGCACACCGGGTACATACTATTCATACATCTGCATTGCCGACGGTGGTTATACTTACGACGGCGCCACCTCTTGCATTAAAAAAGGTGTACCGGGCGGTCCGGACGACGACAACGACGGTTATATCCAGTCCATGAACTCTCCGCTCAACACCTACATCCTACGCCTTGCCGATGTTTACCTGACCTATGCCGAAGCTTGTCTGGGCAACAGCGAAGAACTGGCCGGTGGTCCCGGCCTGGAAGCATTGAACCAAGTGCGCGACCGTGCACGTATCCCCCGCAAGGAACGCGTAACCTTCGAAGACATCATTCGCGAACGCCGCGTAGAGTTCTCGATGGAGTATTGTAACTGGTATGACATGGTATCGTGGTATCACTGGAAACCCGACTACATGCTGAATTACTTCCAGAACCAACACCGCGGCTACACAGTAGACCTCATCGTGAAAGACGAAGACGGTTACCTCCACTTCGGCAAGAAAGAAGGCGACACTTTCCTCGAAGGCATAGAAAATTGGCAGGAACCGGGCGAGAACATCGAAATCCACCACGGCAACATCCTGATGCCTTATCCGGAAAGCGATGTCATCCAGAATCCGCTACTGAACGAAGAACCGGTAGCATACGAATTCAGTGAATAAACCAAGTTATACATTCATTATCTCAAATAACGACTTTAATATGAAATATATACATTTTCCTTTTGTGTTGCTCACCATCCTGTTGGCATGCAACCTTTTCACCGCCTGCAACGATGACGAGGGCGGCGGTGTTCCCGTAATCCACCACATCCGTCTTGTCGACCCAGAGAAGGCCGACAGTACGTTCACCGATGTAAATCCGGGCACCATGATTGTAGTCATCGGCGAAAATCTGAATGATGTGCGGAAAGTGTTCATCAACGAACAAGAAGTTTCGTTCAATAGCAACTACGGCACTTCCACCAGTCTCATCCTCACTATCCCCGGCGAATTGCAACTGACGGGTGCCAACCCCGAACTGAAAGGCGAACTGCGTATCGAGACCTCGCACGGCATTGCCACGTACTCCATGCATGTACTCTCGCCCGCACCCTACATCACCCGTGTAGCCACAACCTTCCCCGTGGAGACGGGCACGCCTCTGCGCATCGTGGGCGGTAACTTCTACGAAATTCAGCGCGTTTATTTCACCACTGCCGTGGACGACATCACCAATGCACCTGTTTCGGTAGAAGTAACGGACTACACGGTAAACAAGAACTTTGACGAAATATCATTCAATGCTCCCGCAGGCCTGATTGATGAAGGCAGTCTGGTAGTGGAGTGCTATACCGCATCCGCATTTACTCCCTTCCGTCGCACAGCCCTCCCACCAAGTATCAGCAAGGTAAGCTCCATGATGCCTATCACGGGTACCACAGTTACCGTACTGGGACAGAATTTTATGGATATCGTCTCCATCACAATGGGCAATCGCTCGGTAGATCTCTCTACTGTTACCGTAAGCGAAGCTAACGATATGCTTACCTTTACCATGCCGCGTGCACCGCAAGGCACTTGCTCACTCGCCATTACCACAATGGGCGGTACTGCCGAAGTTCCGGGCTTCTATCCTTTGGAGAATATAGTATTGAACTATGACAACATCGGTTGGTTCTCCTGGGGCGGGCAAGCTGTACCCGTCACTGCCGACGGTACAGCAGCTCCTTTCTTCTCGGATGGTAAATGCTACAGCATATCAGGGGAACTTTCAGCATGGAATTACTGGTGGGGCCAATTGCAGAACGGTGCCGTATGGGGCATTGACACAGCCTTCCTGCCTACCGATACACCGACTTCCGAACTGGCTTTGCAGTTCGAATGCTTCGTGGCAGTGGAATATGGCGAAGGTCCTGTATTCCGCATCTACCTCAAAGGGAATGAGGCTCACAACTACACGAACTATCGTCCGGTGAGCGACTTCACCGGAAAAACCGAAGTAGGCCAATGGATGCAGTGCAGCATTCCGCTCTCCGAACTGGTAGACGAAACCACTTGGGGCGAGTTCCAAAAACGTGACGGTGACGAGTTGGCACTCCAGATGACAAACCCCAGCGAAAACGGTCCATACAACATCGAAATGTATTTTGATAATTTCCGAGTTGTCAAGATACAATAATTTGAATTAAATTCTGGCACAGGATTACACAAAGTGACACCTTCTTTTAAACTCTTAGACGCTGATTCAATTGAATCAGCGTCTAAAAATAAATACACCGAAATTATTAAAACGAAATTTTACCGATACCATGACACAAATCTTCAAGAAAACCTTATTAACCAGCCTGGTTCTATTTCTGATGACAGCTTGCTCTGACGATAAAAAGGAGCTGAAAATCATCGTAGAGCCTACTTCTTTCCATTTTGAACAAACGGGTGGTAGCAAGAAATTCGGTATCACCCCCAATGAACCAGCCACTTTCCAAAGTTCGGAAGCATGGTGCAAAGTAACCTCGGAAAGCAGCACTCCCGTACAGGCAATCTATAACATAACCGTAGAACCCAACACTACGCCCGACGTGCGCAACGCCATCATCACCGTCAGCGTAAAGGAGCATATACAAGAAATCAACGTGGAGCAGGCGGCCTATATCCAAAGCGATGAACCGGAAAAATACACTGTACGCGAGAATCTCACAACCCACCAACTGATTAACGAAATGGGACTGGGCATCAACCTAGGCAACACGCTGGATGCCGTGGGCGACTGGATAGACCCAAGCAACATTCTCAATTACGAACAAGCATGGGGAAGCCCTATTATCACACAAGAAATCATTGAAGGATATGCCAAAGCGGGCTACTCATCTCTGCGCATACCGGTCAGCTGGGGCAATCTGCTGTCCGACGACTTCAAAGTGCATCCTGACCTGATGGACCGCGTAGAGAAAATCCTAAACTGGACCCTCGACTGTGGCATGGTGGCTATCATCAATATCCACCACGAAAACGAATGGATTAAACAAGTACCCACCGACAGCAAAGCAAAAGAAAAATTCACTTCCATCTGGAAACAGATATGTGAACGCTTCGAAAAGTACGGTGACCACTTACTGTTCGAGCCAATGAATGAAATCGGATACGATGAGATTTGGACTCCGTGGGGCGGTAGTGAAGCCGACAAGGCAAAGGCACTGGGATACGTGAACGACCTCAACCAGCTCTTTGTCGACATAGTAAGAAACAGTGGCGGCAACAACGCCAAACGTCATCTGTTGGTGGAAATCTACAACACCAACTTGGAGTATGCTTACGACCCCTTGTTCAAGATGCCGAATGATCCCGCAAACCGACTTGCTCTTACAGTGCATTACTATACTCCCGCAAACTTTGCCATACTGGGTGGAGGCGAGGTTGTCGATTGGGGTGTAGGCCGGGAAAGCTGGGGAACGGAAGCTGACTTCAAGGAACTGAACGACAATATGGACCTACTGAAGAAGAATTGCGTAGACAAAGGAATCCCCGTCATCATAGGCGAATATTGCGCCGACTCCAGAAACAGAACAAAGGAAGTGATAAGACTCTTCTGTGTTTCCGTAACCGAAGCCATCTACTCGCGCGGCATGTGCCCAATGCTATGGGACACTCCGGGGGGACAATACAACCGACAGACTTGCCAGTTCGACGACCCTCTCTTCTTAGAAGAAATGATGGCTATTCCGGTTAAATATCCACGGAATTAAACAAATATTCATAATCAATAATCAAATAAAAATGAACAGAATCAGCACTTGTTTCGCCAGCCTATTGCTTTCTTGTGCATTGACGGCACAAGCACAGCAATATCAACTGAATTCACCGGACGGAAAACTAATTGTCAACATCGAAGCCGGACAAGCCCTCAACTGGGCGATTGCCCACGACGGTACCACCGTTCTTTTGCCTTCAGACATTGCCATGCAATGCACTGAATCTGAGGGAAAGCCCATTGCTTTCACCTTCGGCAAAGATGTGAAGGTGACCAAAGCTACCCGCACTTCCGTCGACACTTCCTTCCCCACTCCTTTCTACAAAAAGGCGAGTGTGAAGGACACTTATAACCAACTCACGCTGAAATGCCGTAACGGCTATAGCATACAGTTCCGCGCCTACGACGACGGAGCCGCCTATCGTTTTGTTTCCGAACTGCGCAAACCTTTCTGCGTGAAGGACGAGATTGCCGAGTTCAACTTCGACCGCGATTACCACGCTTTCGTGCCCTATATTAACGACAATCGCGCCGGCGAGCGTTACTGCTACTCCTTCGAGTCCTACTACGATGAGGCCCCCCTCTCTCGCATGTACAAAGACTCGCTTGCCATTACTCCGCTGATGGTAGAACTGGAGAACGGAAAGAAAGCCGTCATTATGGAAGCCGGATTGTCCAACTATCCCGGCATGTTCCTCACTGCCAACCCACAGATGCCCCACGGAGTGAAGGCAGAATTCGCCCCCTATCCACTGGAAACAGTCATCGGAGGCTATGACCGCTTGAACCTCGTCCCTACCAAACGTGCCGACGTTATCAGCAAGCCCAACAATGCCCCCTACTTCTGCCCCAACGGGCGTCCCACAGGGAAACAGACCTATCCTTGGCGTGCCGTGCTTGTTGTTACCCACGACACACAACTCGCCAACAACGACATGATGCAACGCCTCGCACCCGAATGCCGCATCGCTGACACATCCTGGATTAAACCCGGAAAAGTGGCATGGGACTGGTGGAATACTTGTAACCTGACCGGCGTGGACTTCAAGGCAGGCATGAATACGCCCACCTATAAGAAATACATCGACTTTGCCGCCGAAAACCAGCTGGAGTATATCATCATCGACGAAGGTTGGAGCGGAAAGGAATCATTAATGGAAGACATCAGTCCCGAAATCAATCTCGAAGAACTGGTGGCATACGGCAACCAAAAGGGCATAGGCATCATCCTCTGGGCAAGCTGGCGCAATCTTACGGGAGGAGGCGACATCTCCCCTGCCGTGGAACAAGTTATCAGCCACTACGCACAAATGGGAATCAAAGGTTTCAAAATTGACTTCTTCGACCGCGACGACCAACTCGCCATCTCTTCTACCGAACAACTCGCAGCATGTGCCGCCAAGCATCACATGTTGCTTGACCTACACGGACTGAAACCCTTCGGCATCCAGCGCGCCTATCCCAACATCCTCAACTTTGAAGGTGTGAAAGGACTGGAAAACAGCAAGTGGGAGCCCATCGTGAACGGTGCACCCTTGCATGACTTCCCGCGCTACGACGTTACCGCCCCCTATCTGCGCCAACTCGCCGGTCCGATGGACTATACGCCGGGAGCTATGGTAAATGCCACCCGTTCCCTGTTCCGCTCCGTCAACGACCACCCCATGAGTCAAGGTACACGTGTACACCAGATGGCTATGTACACCGTCTTCGAAGCACCCTTGCAGATGCTTGCCGACAGTCCTAGCAAATACATGAAGGAACAGGAATGCACCGACTTCATCGCCAAGGTTCCCACTACCTTTGACGAAACCATTGCTCTTGATGGTAAAATAGCCGAATACATCACGATAGCACGCCGCAAAGGAAACACTTGGTTTGTAGGCAGCATGACCAACTGGACTCCGCGTAGCTGCACCATCGACCTCTCCTTCCTCAGCGAAGGCAACTACGAAGCCGAAATCTTTGCCGACGGCATCAATGCCGACCGTGAAGCTACCGACTATAAAAAAGAAGTACGCATCGTCACTGCCAAAGACAAACTCAATGTACAACTGGCACCCGGCGGTGGATGGACAGCACGAATTACAAAAAAATGAATCTGAGAAAACTGTTTCTGCCATTGTGTTCAGTAGCCTTGTGCCTGCAATCCTATGCACAAGACAAATCCTTCCTTAAGGATATGCTCTGGTATATAGACAACCCTTCTGTATTTGAAAAAGGACAAGAGGAAGGACACGCTTGGCATATGCCCGAAAAGAGCATGCTACTGAATGGGACATGGAAGTTTTTCTGGTGCGATACACCGGAAGGGATACCTGCACACTTTTTTAACCCCGAATTCCCGGATAAGCAATGGGGCGACATCAAAGTTCCCTCAAACTGGGAAATGCAAGGTTATGGTGACAAGCTGTTCAGAAATGTATCTGCTCCCTTCGGGGTGAATCCACCACATGCTCCCAAAGAGTATAACCCTACCGGACTATACCGGCGAACATTCAAGGTACCTGCAAGTTGGGCAGCAAAAGACCAGATATTTTTAAGGTTCGAGAAAGTGGCATCCGCTTCTTTTGTATGGGTCAACGGTCATGAAGTGGGCTACAATGAAGGAGCACAAGAACCTGCCGAATACAACATCACTCCTTATTTGAAGCCGGGCGAAAACACGCTGGCTGTCTGTGTACTAAAGTATTCGGACGGCTATTACCTGGAAGGACAAGATTATTGGCGACTGGCCGGAATCTTTGACGACGTATGGTTGTACGCCACACCTGCTGTCAGGATATTCGACTGGCAAGTAATCACAGAGTTTGATAATACGTATACCGATTCGCAGTTAAGTATTCAGGTAAAAATCAAGGACTACCAAAAGAAGCCAAATGAGAATTATGGATTGAAAGCTTACTTAAAGGATAAAAACGGCAAGATTATCTGTAACTTTTCCGCAGCTCCATTTGAAATGGACGCTGCGGAAAAGACAATACAGTTGCATACCTTGGTACAAGAACCCCGGAAATGGACAGCCGAGACACCCGAGCTTTATACGCTCGGTCTGGAATTATCCAATCCGGCCGGTCTGCAGAAAGACAAGATAGAAACGGTCATCGGATTCAAAAAGACGGAAATCAAAGACGGTGTTTTTTATCTTAACGGTATCCCACTGAAAGTCAATGCACAAAATTCGCACATGCAGCATCCCGAAGAGGGACATGTCATGGACGAAGCCACCATACGCAAGGATTTTGAATTGTTGAAACAGTTTAATTTCAATGCCGTACGTACCTCTCACTATCCTCCGGTGAATAAGTATTTGGAACTGGCCAATGAATACGGGCTTTATATCATAGACGAGGTGGGCGATGAAGCCCATGCCTCGGAATGGATTTCAAGTCTCCCGGAATACGAAGAGATGTATCGCGAGCGATGCCGCAGAATGGTGTTACGGGACAGAAACCATCCCTGCGTCTTGTTCTGGAGCGCAGGAAACGAAAGCGGTGAAGGTATCAACATTACCCACACCATTGAAGAAGGGAAATCGCTGGACCCCACCCGCTTCTGGATGTATGGCGGAAATGCATTCTCCCATCCGGCAGAAGATATTATCGGACCCCGTTACCCTACTCCTATGGAACTGGAAATGCAGGTAGGCATAGGAGAGGATTCCCGACCATCGTTTATGGATGAATACTTATCGGTTGCAGGCAATGCCGGCGGTGCCCTGGACGATTATTGGGAAGCCATCTACCGACATCCCCGCCTGATAGGAGGGGCCATCTGGGATTTTGTAAGTCCGGGACTGACCGAACGGATAAGGCAAGTGGACGACCTTTCGCCCTTCCATACTCCCGCCCATCTGATGGGAAATGCCCGCTTGGTGAAGGAAGGAAAGAACACGGTGCTGGACTTGAACGGTCACGACCAATGGGTAGAGGTCTATCGTGCAGACAATGTGGAGTTGAACAGTAATGAACTGACACTCACTTGCAGAATCTACCCCCGGAAACTGGTAAGCAGTTGCGGCTCATTCATCACAAAAGGCAATTATCAGTTCGGGCTGCAACAACGCGGTAAAGACAAACTGGAATTTTATATCTATACTGATAAAAAGCATTCCGTATGCGCCTCCTTGCCTACTGACTGGGAATACAACTGGCATCAAGTGACGTGCGTCTACGACGGACAGAAAATGTCCATCTATATAGACGGAGCAGAAAAGGCCTCCACACAAGCATCGGGCAATATCCGGAACTTCCCCTACCCCGTCAACATCGGTCGGAATGCAGAAACACACGGCCAAGAGACTTCGGTCTACATCTGCGATGCTCAAATGGACGAAGTCGGCATTTTCGCCAAGGCACTGACTTCCTCTTTTCACCCGGAAGAAGCCGCTCTGTGGCTAGATTTTGAGCAAGAGACAGAAAATGGTACATTCTACAGTTACGGCATCGGTGCACGTACGTACGGCAGCATCTGGCCCGACCGTAGCGTACAGCCCGAAATGTGGCAAATGAAGAAAACCGGACAACCTCTTTCTTTTTCCATGTCGGATGTGACAGAGGGAGTCGTTGAGTTATGGAATCGCAATCATTATACAAATGCTTCCCGATATGCCATACGATGGGAATTGAAAGAAGATGACAAGGTTATTCAATCGGGCGACTTGGCACTCTCAACAGCGCCGCTTAGCCAAGAGCTGGTGCACATACCTTATAAGAAGCCAGCCCTGATTCCCGGCAAAGAATACCGCCTGATGCTTCATGCCGTCCTGAAAAAAGATGAATTGTGGGCAAAAGCCGGACATGAGGTGGCATGGGAAGAACTTGAACTGCCTTGGAGCCTGCCATGCTCTTCGGAAGAAAAGGCTCAAGGCGTACCTTCCTATTCACTTTCGGAGAAAGAATTGGTTGTCTCCGGAGATGGCTTCAAATATGTATTCAACCGTACCGACGGACAACTGACGTCGATGGTTGTTCAAGATATGGAGCTGCTGGAATCACCGCTCCGGCTGAATCTTTGGCGTGCCCCGCTGGCCAATGAGCTGGACAACTGGAATGCCTCCAGCGCCCGCTCCTCCAACTGGAAAGAAGGTTACGGATACACGGTAGCCACAGAAATGTATTCTGCAGGGATTGAACGCCTGATACATCAGCCCCTCTCTTTTTCGGTGTCCGAAACCACCGAAGGCGTACATATACACATCATTGATGCGGAATTGATGGGCAAAGGAGAAAAAGAGAAAAAAGACCTCTACATCGAAGGAGTACAGAACAACGGCATCATCAACCACTATGAGTATATTATCAATAGTGAAGGGACGATAGAGATACGCCATGTATTGAAGCCTGAAGGGAAAATGCCGCTTTGGTTTCCTCGCATAGGACTTACGCTGACCGTAAGCGATGCGCTCGACCAAGTGAAATGGTACGGCCGAGGACCGCAAGAGAACTATCCGGACCGGAAAACCGGCTATCCGATGGGGATATATGCCTCTACCGTACAAGCTATGTACGAGCCCTATCTAATGCCACAAGATTACGGATTGCGGACAGATGTACGCTGGCTGCAACTGACCACGGACAAAGGCATCGGCCTTCAATTCAAGATGAACGAATGGTTCAACTTCAACATTTATCCGTACAGCACAGACAATCTGACGAAAGCGATGTATACCTACCAATTGCAGAAGCAGAAAGGCATGACCCTGAATCTCGATTATGCCACTACCGGGGTCGGCTGTACGGCCCGCGGTGTATTCGGTGCTTACAAGGCGATGCCGCAGGAATATCGGAGAACCATCAGCATAAGACCTATGATGAAATAAAAATATTGTATCGGACTGGTAAGATTATGAAAAACAAAAATTACTTTATTCTATTAGTGTTGTTTTTAAGCGCTTTACAAATAAAAGCGCAGTATTCATTCGACAACGTGCTTTATGGTGCAGCCTACTATCATGAATATATGCCCTATGAGCGACTGGATGAAGATATCCGGCTGATGAAAAGAGCCGGCCTGACAGTAGTGCGCGTTGGAGAATCTGCCTGGGGAGTATTTGAGCCGCAAGAAGGAAATTTTGAATTTGAATGGATGGACCGCATTCTGGACAAGATGCATGCAGCAGGAATCAAAGTCATCTTGGGAACTCCCACCTATTCCATTCCTGCATGGCTGGCATACAAACACCCGGAAGTGCTGGCAGAACACGCCAAAGGAAACAAAGCCTATTATGGAATCAGACAGAACATGGATTTTACAAACCCGACCTACCAATTCTATTGCGAACGGATTATCCGCAAGATGCTGGAAAGATATGCACAGCATCCGGCAGTCATCGGGTATCAAGTGGACAACGAAACAGAAGCGCGCGGAGTAAACAACAGAGACTATTTCTTCGGATTCAGGAACTACATCAAACAGAAATTCAACAATGACCTGAATCTGCTTGCCAAGGAATGGGGAATGAACTACTGGGGAATGAACATCAACACCTGGGAAGAGTTCTATCCGCGCGATGGAGTGACAAGCCCCTCGTACAAGAATGAATGGGAACGCTATAACCGGAAGGAAGTGGCCGATTTTCTGAATTGGCAGTGCGACCTTGTAAATGAATACAAGCGTAAAGACCAATTTGTCACCCACTGCTTTATGCCCGACTTCCATAATATAGACCAAGTGGAAAGTTTCAGGCAGATGCAATATCCTGCCATCAATGTCTATCACGATGTACAGGATAAACAAGACGGCCAGCGCATCGCTTATGCCGGTGACTTCGTGCGCACCGTGGCCGACAACAATTACATCGTCATGGAAACCAACGCACAAGGCATCGGCTGGGATGCCCGCACCCAGTTTCCTCCCTACGACAACCAGTTGCGGCAGAATGTGTACGCACATTATGCTTCCGGAGCCAATATGGTGGAATACTGGCACTGGTCTACCCTGCACTACGGGCAGGAGACATACTGGCGAGGCGTGCTGGGCCATGACCTCCAGCCCAACCGCATATACAAGGAATTCACCACCACCGCCAAAGAGTTGGAAAGAATAGGCAGCCACATCGTGAACTTGAAAAAGAAAAACCGGGTAGCTATCCTCTACAGTCATGATTCTTATCATGCTCTCGGCTTCATGCCCTACACTTACAAGAGCAATTATCCCATTGATATGGTGCATAAAGCCCTCTATTTCCAAAACATAGAAACGGACATCATCCCTTGTGACAAGACAACCGATTTCAGCGGATATGACATGCTTGTCATTCCCCCTTTGTATGTGGCTACCGACCAATTGCTATTAGCCATTGATGAATTCGTACAGTCCGGCGGACACGTGGTAATGATGCACAAAAGCGGTTACTGCAATGAGCACTCCGCAGTTCGGGCCACCTTGGCTCCCGGGCCGCTACGCAAAGCCTGCGGCTTCCATTACCAGGAATTCTCCACTATCGGTGACTTATCATTAAAGGATAACCCCTTTCAATTAGAGGGAAAGAACCAGATAAGCGACTGGTATGAATTCCTGATTCCCGAGACAGCCACCCCGTTGGCTTATGCAGAGCATCCGTTCTTCGGCAAATGGCCCGTTGTCACCGAAAACAAGTATGGCAAAGGCAAACTGACCTACATAGGAGCCTACCCTTCGCAGGAATTGCTGAATGCCATCGTGCGAAAGGCAGCCATCCATGCCGGTATCATCTCTTCAGAGAGCGACGTGTTCCCCATCATACAGCGTTCGGGAATAAACAAAGCCGGAAAAGCCATCCGTTACTTCTTCAATTACAGCAGCGAGAGTAAAGAAATCACTCATAACTATCCGACATCCAAAGAGCTGATTTCCGGCAAGACTGTAAAAGAAGGAGACCATGTAACATTGCCCCCCTGGGGAGTTCTCATCATGGAAGTTTATTGACCATCAGAAAACATGAGAAAAAATGAGAAAAAAGATATTTGCCTTTCTATTGCTAAGTGCCCTATATGCCGGCGCCCAAGAAGCTCCGGACTGGGAGAATCCTATTGTAGTCGGCATCAACAAAGAGCCGTATCATGCCACACTGACATTGCCTTCGCAAAAAGTCGATTGCAAAGAAATCATATCCCTGAACGGCAAGTGGCGATTCCAATGGTCTGCCGACCCGGGAAAGCGCCCGGCCGACTTCTACAAGAATGATTTCAATACCGACACATGGGATACCATCACAGTGCCGGGAGCATGGCAATTGCAAGGTTATGGGAAACCTATCTATTCCAACGTAAACTATCCCTTCCAGAAGGATGCACCCAGAGTGACAAGCGAGCCTCCCGCCGAATATTACAGTTACGGGCACAGAAATCCCACAGGCTCTTATGTCACCACGTTCGAAGTGACGCCCGATATGAAAGACAAGTGCCTATACCTTCACTTTGAAGGAGTAAAATCGGCCATGTATGTCTGGGTAAACGGAGAGCGGGTAGGCTACAGCCAGAATTCGATGTCGCCTGCCGAGTTTGACATAACCGAATTTGTGAAGAACGGAGCCAATCGTCTGGCAGTGGAAGTGTATCGGTGGTCGGACGGCAGTTATCTGGAAGACCAGGACATGTGGCGGCTTAGTGGAATACTCAGGCCGGTAGAGCTATGGGTACGTCCCCGGACAAATATCCGGGACTATAGGTTCAGCAGCGACTTGTCGGACGACATGCGTTCAGCTACATTCGGAACCGAAATTTGGATAAGAAACCAGACCGACCGTAAAGTAAAAGACCTGACCGTAGAAATAAACCTGGTGGGGAAAGACAACAGAGGAAATAAACTCGACAAAAAAATGGTGGCTCCCGTAGGTACTATTCAGGCCTTTTCTGAAACGAGCGTCACACTGTCCGAAATGCTCCGGGAGCCTCAACTATGGTCTGCCGAAAAACCGCATCTATATGACATCCACATCAAGCTTCGCAGGAAGAATGAACTTTTGGAATCGTTCGAATACCATTGGGGCATACGGAAAATAGAAATCGCGGGAGACGTCTTCAAAGTCAACGGGAAAGCCGTCAAGCTGAAAGGAGTGAACCGTCACGACTTCCATCCCCGTATGGGATTCTTTGTCGACAGCCGGACGATGGAGAGAGATATCCGGCTGATTAAACAAGCCAACATCAACATGATACGCACGTCCCACTATCCACATCTGCCATTGCTGTACGAGCTATGTGACAAGTATGGAATCTACGTAATGGACGAAGCGAACCACGAAAGTCATGCCTACGGTTTGGGGAACAAAGTATTAGGAGACAACCCTCAATGGACACTGGCCCATGTGGACCGGGCAGTAGCCGTGGTGGAAAGGGACAAGAACCATCCGTGCATCCTATTCTGGTCATTGGGCAACGAGGGTGGAAGCGGTGCCAATTTGCGAGCTATGGCAGACACAATCCGTGCCTTAGACCCCACCAGACCGATATACGACGATACAGACCGCACCGTATCCGATGTCTATGACGAAGCTTATCTGCATCCCAACGCTTTGAAGGAACTTGGCGAGAAAATAACCGACCGCCCCGTATTCATGAGAGAGTATGCCTACGCCATGGGAAATTCCATCGGCAACCTCAAGGAGTATTGGGATGTGATTGAAAAGGACGAAAGTATTATCGGAGCTGCCATTTGGTGCTGGGTAGACCAAGGCATTCCTAAAAAGCTTAACGGTGCACCGTTAAGTTTCGGCGAGAGCCCCTCGTCACTCCCATTACTGCCCGATGAATTCTGGGCGTATGGAGGAGATTTCGGGGACTATCCCAACGACGGTCCCACCGGCATTAACGGGCTGGTATCTCCCGACCGGGTGCCTCACCCCCATTACTATGAAGTACAAAAAGTATATCAATACATCAAGTTTGAAAAGAAGGGAACACAGCAAATCAAATTGACCAACGGGTATGCGTTTTCCGATTTGGATGAATTCGATTACAGCTATGAGTGGATATGCAACGGAAAGGCTGTACGCAACGGCGACCTCCACTTGTCCGAAGGGAATCTGCTGGAGGTACCTTCAAGACCGGATAAGTGTGGGGAACTTTGCCTCAATGTATATGCCACGTTGAAGGAATCCACGACGTGGGCAGAGAAGGGCTTCAAAGTTGCCAAGGAACAACTTACGTATCATGACTATGAATTCCCACAATTGAAGGATGACGGCGGGAAGGCCACGTTTAAGGAGACACCCGAAGCGGTGGAAATTATAGCCGCCGATGCCTTGTTCACCATAGAAAAAGGTACCGGTGCTTTGGTGAGTTGGCGAGTCAAGGGAGAAGAGTTGTTGCACAGTGCCTTGGAACCCTATTTTTGGAAACCGGCAAATGACATTCAGGTCCGCAACGGCTACAATGAACGTTTGAGCGCTTGGAAAAATGCAGAGCAAAAACGTATCGTAAAGGCATACCAAGCAACCGTAAACGATGGTATGGTGATAGTGGATGCCAGTCTCTCCCTCCCCCGGATAGGAGCCGGTTACCATCTCCGCTACACTGTGGACGGCAAAGGCCGCATACAAGTAGAAGCAACCTATCAGCCTGAAAAGGAAGATATTCCGCTGATGCCCAAATTCGGTATGCGCATGAGAATGCCCTCGGCGCTGAATCGGATAGCCTGGTACGGACGCGGCAAGTTCGAGAACTATCCCGACCGCAAGAGCTCCGCTTTCCTGGGAGTCTACGAGTGTGGCATACACGAATTTATCACGAACTACATCGTACCGCAAGACAATGCCAACCGGTGCGATACACGCTGGTTCATGCTGGGAGACAGTGAGCGATGGAAAATACAAGTCAAAGGCCTGCAACCCCTATGTTTCCGTATATGGCCCTACGGGGAAGAAGACCTGGAAGGGAAAGAACATGCGCACGAACTGCCCGAACGCGACTTCATCAACCTGAATATCGACTCCAACATACACGGAGTAGGTGGAAACGACGGATGGGGCGCACAGACCATGAAGCCATACACCATTGACGGCAATCGCTCCTACCGATATGGGTTTATCATGGAGTATATGGACAAAACAGAATAATCCGTTCATCAATGTATTCAAAAAGGAAATAAACATTTTGTAAACAACAATAAAGGTATGAAAAGAAACATCTTTAAAACAATTCTCCTATCCGCCTGCATCCTGCAAGGGGGCAGTGCATTGGCACAACAAGAGAAAGCAGAACCGGGCAAGTTCTCACCTACCTGGGAGTCATTGTCCCAATACGAAGTGCCCGAATGGTTCCGCAACGCCAAATTCGGCATATGGGCACACTGGGGTCCGCAATGCCAACCCGAAGCCGGCGACTGGTACGGTCGTGGCATGTACGAAGAGGGCGGTGCTGCCTACAAGTGGCACTTGGAGCATTACGGACATCCTTCGGAATTCGGCTTCAAGGATGTAATCAACGAATGGAAAGCCGAAAAATGGAACCCGGAGAGGCTGGTAGCCCTTTTCAAGAAAACCGGTGCCCGATATTTCTTTGCCATGGGCAACCATCACGACAACATGGACTTGTGGGACAGTAAATACCAGTCATGGAACTCCGTCAACATGGGCCCCAAGCGAAACGTACTGGGTGAATGGGAGAAAGCGGCTCGCAAAAACAAACTGCCCTTCGGTGTCAGCATCCACTCCTCCCATGCTTGGACATGGTATGAAACTGCACAAGGAGCCGACAAGAAAGGCCCATACGCAGGAATCTCCTACGATGCCCGCGTAGTGACTAAGGAAGACGGCAAGGGAAAATGGTGGGAAGGCTACGACCCGCAAGAGCTATACGTACAGAATCATGCCCTGAGCGGACATGCTTGGGTGGCATGGGACTGGCCCGAAGGAACCTCTGTCCCCCCGCAGAGCTACTACGACAACTTCTTCGACCGCACAGTGGACATGATAAACAAATATCATCCCGACCTGGTCTATTTCGACGACAGCATACTCCCCTTCTGGCCCATCAACGATACGGGGCTGAAAGTCGTGTCGCACTACTATAACCAAAACATGAAGCTTCACAAGGGCAATCTCAATGCCGTAGTCTTCGGAAAGAAGCTGGAAGCTAAACATAAAGAGGCCATCGTATGGGATGTAGAAAAAGGGGTTCCATCGGAATGCCAGGACAAGGCGTGGCAAACCTGTAGTTGCCTCGGTACTTGGCACTATAACCGCTCTGCTTACGAAGACAACTGGTATAAATCAGCCGAGACCGTCATCCACATGCTCATTGACATCGTCAGTAAAAATGGCAACCTATTACTAAGCGTACCAATGAAAGGAAACGGTACCATCGACGACAAGGAAGAAAAAATTCTGGAAGACATAGCCGCCTGGATGGAGGTGAACGGAGAAGGAATATTCGACACACGTCCCTGGTGTATTTATGGTGAAGGTCCCTCCACAGAAACAGCAATACCTTTGGACGGAGCAGGATTCAACGAAGGCAAGAACGCACCCTACACTTCTGCCGACATCCGGTTTGTGAAAAAAGGGAAATACTTGTATGCCCATATCATGAAATGGCCCTCAGACAGAAAAATACAGATAAAATCACTGGCTACCGGCAGTCCCTACTGCAAAGGAGAAATCGAAAAGGTAGAATTATTAGGAGGCGGAAAGGCAAAGTTCAGAAGAACTTCCAAAGGCTTGCTTATTGACCTTCCCAAAGACAAGACTCCCAATCCTATTTCTTTGGTACTGAAAATCACTAACCGTTAAACTGCTGATATTGTATGAAAAAGGGATTTTTTTTAAGACTATTTGTCCTGCTGATGCTGACATTTTTCATAGCAGAACAAGGCAGAGCACAAACCTACCAACGCACCTCACAAGGCATTAAAAGCACTGTGCAAGGTATAAATATAGATATTAGCTTCTTCTCTCCTGTCACAGTGAGAATCTTAAAATCGCCTGACGGCTGGAAGTATACCAAAGAAAGCTTGTCGGTCATCGGGCAACCGGAAAAAGTAAAACTATCCGTCTCTTCGAAAGGGGGCATATTGACTATCAAAAGCCATCAGCTTACAGTCCATCTCAACGAAGAGACCGGACAAATAACTTTTGCCTCTTCCGATGGAAAATCGCTGTTGCAGGAACAAAATAAAGGCGCACGTTTTGATGATTTCAACGATGCCGGCACAAAAACCTTCAGCGTTTATCAATCGTTCACCTTAGAGAAAGACGAAGCTATTTATGGATTGGGACAATTGCAAAACGGCAAAATGTCGCAACGTAACCAGACCAAACGCCTTATCCAAGACAATCTTGAGGATGTGATTCCCTTCTTCCAGTCCGTCAAAGGCTACGGTCTCTTTTGGGACAACTATTCGCCAACCATCTTCAAAGACAATCAAGAAGAGACATCCTTCCTTTCTGAAGTCGGCGACTGCATTGACTACTACTTCATGTACGGCGAAAATGCCGATGGAGTAGTTGCCCAGATGCGCTACCTCACAGGACAAGTGCCCATGTTTCCATTATGGACATATGGATTCTGGCAAAGCCGTGAACGCTACAAAAGCCAAAAAGAGATTGTTGGCGTAGTGCAAAAATACCGCGAACTGGGTGTGCCCCTCGATGGAATTATCCAGGATTGGAGATACTGGGGAAGCAACTACCTGTGGAACGCAATGGATTTTTTGAACGAAGAATTCTCCGACCCCAAAAAAATGATGGAAGACATACACGGAATGAATGCCCACATTATTATCTCCATTTGGTCAGCTTTCGGACCACATACCAAACCCTATCGCGAGTTAGACAAAGGGAACATGCTCTTCAACTTCCGCACATGGCCCGAATCCGGTTCCGAGAAGTGGCCTCCCAATATGGACTATCCATCCGGTGCCCGCGTGTACGATGCCTACCATCCGCAAGCACGCGACATCTATTGGAAGTACCTGAACGAGAACCTACGTTCTGTGGGTATAGACGGCTGGTGGATGGACTCTACCGAACCCGACCATTTTCACCCCATTCCTGAAGATTTTGACACGCCCACCTATTTGGGGTCATTCCGTAAAGTACGCAATGCCTACCCTTTAATGAGTGTAGGTGGAGTGTACGACCACCAGCGTGCCGTAACTTCGGATAAACGCGTATTTATCCTTACCCGCTCAGCCTTTGCCGGCCAGCAACGTTATGGTGCCAATACATGGACAGGAGATATCACAGCATCATGGGAAGTTTTGGAGAAGCAAATACCTGCGGGATTAAACTTCTCACTATGCGGCATTCCCCATTGGAACAGCGATATCGGCGGATTCTTCCTATGGCAATATCCCTTGATGCTGGATGACCCGGATTATCGCGAGCTTTATGCCCGTTGGATACAGTTCGGTACATTCTGTCCCATGATGCGATCACATGGGGAAGGTGCTCCCAGAGAAATCTATCAATTCGGCAAAAAAGGCGAGCCAATATACGATGCGATTGAGAAATACATTCGGTTACGCTACAGTTTGTTACCATACATCTACACAACTGCCTGGGAGGTAACTGCCAATCAGTCCAGCTTCATGCGTGCCTTGGCAATGGATTTTGCCCACGATCGCAACGTGTGGAACATCCACAATCAGTATATGTTTGGCAAATCCCTATTGGTATGCCCTGTAACCCAACCCATGTATACCCAAACAGTTTCGGACACCATCCGTGTAGAAGATTTCAGTACCGTTAAGTCTATGCGAATATATCTGCCTAAAAATACGGAATGGTATGATTTTTGGACCAATCAGAAACACTCCGGCGGACAATATATCGTGAAAGATACCCCTATTGACATTTTACCACTTTATGTGAAAGCAGGTTCCATCCTGCCAATAGGTCCCGAAGTGCAGTATAGCACCGAAAAATCATGGGACAACTTGGAGATAAAAGTGTATCCCGGTTGTAACGGCGAATTCACACTTTACGAAGACGAGAATGACAACTACAATTATGAAAAAGGAATGTACAGCACCATTACGATGAAATGGAATGACCGTACTCGCATGCTCACTATTGAAAATCGGAAAGGAGAGTTTTCCGGTATGTTGAAAGAACGGAAATTCAACATAGTAACTGCTGATGGCGCAAAAAAGGCAGTGGCTTATAATGGGAAAAAAGTAACGGTTAAAATGTAATGGTTTCTAAAAACAGCTATTAATTTGCATTATGGAAATAAATACTCGTATGAAAAAATATCATCATTATCTTACCCTTTTAAGTTTATTTATGCTGCTCGGCATCCTGAAATTGCAAGCAGCGATACAACTCCCTGCCATATTTTCCAACCATATGGTGCTACAACGTAACTCAGAACTTACTTTCTGGGGATGGGGTATTCCGGGAGAAACAATTTCCATCGCCCCCGAATGGATGAAAGGAGAAATAATCAAAACCCAAGTCAATAATACGGGGAAATGGTCAGCCCGTGTACCTTCCGGCGAAGCCGGCGGACCTTATGAGATTCGTTTCAGCGGCTCGTCAGAAGTAACCTTGACCGATGTCATGCTAGGCGAAGTTTGGCTGTGCAGCGGACAATCCAATATGGAATGGAGCGCCAACCACGGCATAAAGAACGGAGACGAGGAAACGGCAAATGCCCATTGTCCCAATCTCCGAATTTTTCACGTGGCCAGAATAGCCGCCCCGTTCCCTCAAGAAAACTGTTTCTCGCAATGGACACAGTGCACGCCCGAAACGATGCGCAGCACGAGTGCCCTGGCCTACTTCTTCGGCCGCAACATCCAGGAAGAGCTGGACGTGCCGGTAGGAATCATCGTAGCCGCATGGGGCGGAACCACCGCCGAGACATGGACGCCCCGCGAATGCGTAATGAGCGACCCGGTCTTGTGCGACTATCCGTATGAATCCAATCCTTGGTTTCCGGCTGAAACAGGCACGTTGTACAACAGCATGATTTATCCCGTGATGCCCTACGGCATTGCCGGATGCATCTGGTATCAGGGAGAAGCCAACCAAGGCCGTGCCAGCTCCTACGCCCGGGTGATGCAGCGGCTGATAGGCTCGTGGCGTACCGGATTTAACAAGGAATTCCCATTCTATCTGGTCCAGATAGCCCCCTTCCAATACCACTCCAAAGACAACGGACCGGCACTGCTACGCGAGCAGCAGGCCATGTTGCCCGAAATGCTGGACAAGGTCAAGATGATTACCGTGTCAGATTTGGTGGACAATGTGCAGGACATCCATCCACGTGACAAAAGAAGCGTAGGCAAACGTCTCGCCAATCTTGCACTGGACGATACATACCATATATATGCAGGCCCCTATAAAAGCCCGGTCTTTGAAAGCGCCTGCCGCAAAGGCAACCATGTGACAATCTCTTTCAAAGACATAAAGAACGGACTGGCCGTACACGGGAAAAGGATAGAGGGGCTGATGATGGCCGCAGCCGGCCAGGAATGGCAAGAGGCCCGGGCCAGGATAGACGGGGGAAAGCTGATTGTCCCGGTAAAAGGAATCGAAAGCCCGGTTTCCATTCGCTACTGCTTCAGTGACGCTGCTCAAGGCAACCTTTTTTCAACGGAAGGCATCCCCTTAGCCCCCTTCCGGGCAGACAGCATTGCCTCTTCTGAAAACATTCCGGTTTCTACAGACAGCGCTTTGGAAGAATCTTTTGAATTCTCGCCCAAGTTCTCTACCGGCAACGCCAATCCCCTTCTCGACTTCCAATACATGGCCGACCCCACAGCAGTGGTGCACGACGGCCGCATTTATGTGTACGGCACTAACGACCACCAGCAATATGATGTAGTGGGCCGTAACGGGAAAAACACCTATCAGCACATCCATTCGCTGACGATGGTCTCTTCTGACGACATGGTGAACTGGACTTATCACGGAGTAATCAATGTAAAGGCTCTGGCTCCCTGGGGAATGGCTTCGTGGGCACCTTCCATCGCTTCGCGCAAGGAGGCCGACGGCAAAACCCACTTCTATCTGTACTACTCCAACAGCGGTTCCGGTGTAGGTATGCTGACTGCCACTTCCCCCGTGGGGCCCTGGACAGACCCATTGGGCAAATGTGTGGTAGACGGTAATACTCCAGGACTCGGCAAGTGTAAAGCTCCCTTCGATCCGGGAGTAGTCATCGACGACAAGGGCATCGGCTGGCTCTCCTTTGGCGGGGGCGACAGCGACGACTACATTCCCGGAGACGCACGCATCGTGCGGCTGGCAAATGACATGAAGACGCTGGACAGCGAAATAGTTGAAATAAAAGCGCCATACCACTTTGAAGCAAACGAACTGAACTATCTGAACGGCACTTGGATTTACACCTACAACACCAACTGGAAGAACCGGGATGCATGGCCCCACAAGGATATAGACAAGCCGAGCCGGTGCTGCATGAGCTACATGACGAGTCGCACGCCACTTGAGACAGACAGCTGGACCTATCGGGACAACTACTTCAAAAATCCCGGCGACTATGGCATGTCCGACAGCAACAACCATACACATCTGGTAAAATTTCAAGGGAAGTACTATCTCTTCTACCACTCACTGGGCTTGCAGGACAGCCGCGACCTCAAAGTGGGTGTCCGCAGTATCTGCGTGGAAGAAATAGAGGTGGACGAAAAGGACCTCACTATCCACATGGGCACAGCCACAGCCAAGGGCGTTTCACAAATCAAGCCTCTCGACCCGTTTGCGCAGCAACAGGCCGAGACCACAGCCGCCACACGCGGCGTTGCCTTTGAACCTACCGGACAGACAGGCAACATGTCTGCCGTAGGAAACAAGAGCGGACAGGCCATCTGTGTCCGCGGTGCGGAATTCCCGCAATCACCTCAAGCCATACAGATGAAGATAAAAGGGAAAGGCTCCATCGAAATACACATGGACAGTCCAGACGGTCCGCTCCTATCCACCTTGACCTTTGATACCGATACGTGGCAAACATTGACAAAGCCGTTGGACAAACGGATAAAAGGCAAACACGACATTTACTTCGTATTCGGGAACGGAAAGTTCTTATTTGACGAATGGAAATTCACAAAATAATGAATCCGTCGGCAGAATCTGCCCAGTATCTCTTCACCCTTGTGATGATATCGCTGCACAATTCGAGCCAACACACAACAAGCCAGCAAGTTACTTTGCCAGCGTTTTGCCACCATATTGGCAAAGTTTTGCCATGCCTTTGGCAAAGCTTTGCCAATGTGGTGGCAAAACCTTGCCAACTTGTCGGCAAGAAAGACAAAAGCAACATCGCTGTCCGCAAAGAGGCGGAAGCACGTCCTCAATATAATTCCGCTAACGGGAAAGAGACAGATTGGTTCCATTAACGGGCAGAAGTTTTAAAAAATGGGAAGGATTTGGCACAATAGTTCCGCGCAAATTCTCATTTATCGAACAAAAATTGTATTTTTGCCTGCGACTGAAAAATCAGTAATATCATAGAATAGACAATTCCCGAACAAATATGAGCGAAGATTTTGAAGCACCGAAAGATGATTTGGACAAGGAACTCCCGGCCGGGAGCGAAGAACACTCGGATTACAAACCTGCGGACGCAAAGGATGCCAATATAAAGCACCAACTGAGCGGCATGTACCAGAATTGGTTTCTGGACTACGCCTCATACGTTATATTGGAACGTGCCGTACCCCATATCATGGATGGTCTGAAACCCGTACAGCGGCGTATCCTCCACTCCATGCGCCGCATGGAAGACGGGCGCTACAACAAGGTGGCGAACATCGTAGGACATACCATGCAGTTCCATCCGCACGGTGATGCTTCTATCGGCGATGCTCTGGTACAACTGGGACAAAAGGACTTGCTCGTGGATTGCCAGGGAAACTGGGGTAACATTCTGACGGGTGACAGCGCCGCTGCCCCCCGTTATATCGAAGCACGTCTCTCCAAGTTCGCACTGGACGTGGTATTCAACCCCAAGACCACCGAATGGAAACTCTCTTATGACGGGCGAAACAAAGAACCGGTTACACTACCGGTAAAATTCCCACTGCTGCTTGCACAAGGTGTGGAAGGTATTGCCGTAGGCCTGTCATCCAAAATATTACCACATAACTTCAATGAGCTGTGCGATGCTTCCATCAGCTATCTGCACAACGAAGAATTCAAGCTGTACCCCGACTTCCAGACGGGAGGCAGTATCGATGTATCCAAATACAACGACGGTGAACGTGGCGGTGCGATACGCGTGCGCTCCAAAATAGAAAAGATAGACAACAAGACACTTGCCATTAAGGAAATTCCTTACGGGAAAACGGTGGCCAGTGTATGCGACTCCATCGTAAAGGCCAGCGAAAAAGGAAAAATCAAGATACGTAAGGTAGAGGACCTAACATCCGGCAGTGTGGAAATATTAGTGCATCTAGCCCCGGGTGTATCATCCGACAAGACCATCGATGCCCTCTATGCCTTCACCGACTGTGAAGTGAGCATCTCTCCCAACTGCTGTGTCATCGACGACCAAAAGCCCCACTTCCTCACCGTGAGTGATGTATTGCGCAAATCAGTCGACAACACATTGGCACTGCTACGCCAGGAACTGGAAATCCGTAAGGGAGAGATACTGGAAAGCCTGCATTTCGCTTCACTCGAAAAGATATTCATTGAAGAACGTATTTACAAGGATAAGGAGTTTGAACAAGCCAAAAACATGGATGCCGCCTGCGAACATATCGATGAGCGCCTGACTCCCTACTACCCGACTTTTATCCGCGAAGTGACCAAGGAAGACATCCTCCGGCTGATGGAGATAAAGATGGCACGTATCCTCAAATTCAACTCCGACAAGGCAGAGGAACTGATAGCACGCATGCGAAAGGACATAGAGGAGATAGACTGCCATCTGGCAAACATCGTGGAATATACCGTCGACTGGTTCCGTATGTTGAAGGACAAGTACGGCAAAGCCTTCCCCCGCCGCACGGAACTGCGTAACTTCGACACCATCGAAGCAACCAAAGTCATCGAAGCCAACGAAAAGCTGTACATCAACCGCGAAGAGGGTTTCATCGGAACTGGATTGAAGAAAGACGAATTCATAGGCAACTGCTCGCCCATAGATGACGTGATTATCTTCTTCCGCGATGGAAAATATATCATCACACCGGTGGCCGACAAGAAGTTCGTGGGCAAGAATATACTTTATGCCAACATTTTTAAGAAGAACGACAAACGTACCATCTACAATGTCTGCTACCGTGACGGCAAGGAGGGGACAAGCTATATCAAGCGTTTTGCCGTCACTTCCGTGGTGCGTGACCGCGAATACGATGTGACGCAAGGTACTCCCGACTCCCGTATCACCTACTTCACCGCCAATCCCAATGGAGAAGCTGAAATCATCAAGGTAACCCTGAAACCCAATCCCCGTGTACGCCGTATTATCTTCGAGGAGGATTTCAGCAACATCAATATCAAGGGACGGCAGGCCATGGGAAATATACTCACGAAACTCCCCGTACACAAGATAGCCTTGAAACAACGTGGAGGCTCCACGCTGGGTGGACGGAAAGTCTGGTTCGACCGTGATGTGCTACGTCTCAACTACGACGGGCGCGGAGAATATCTCGGAGAATTCCAGAGCGAAGACACCATCCTTGTCGTACAGAACAGCGGAGAGTTCTATGCCACCAACTTCGACTTGAACAATCACTATGACGATGGCATACGCGTATTGGAGAAATACGATCCGAACAAAGTATGGACCGCCGTACTCTACGATGCCGACCAGCAGAACTATCCTTACATCAAGCGTTTCTGCTTCGAGGCAACCGCCCGCAAGCAAAACTACTTGGGAGAAAACAAGAACAGCAGCCTCATTCTGCTGACAGACGAGTGCTACCCACGTTTAGAAGTGGTGTTTGGCGGCCACGACAATTTCCGAGAGCCGATGGTGGTGGAAGCCGACGAATTCATCGCCGTGAAAGGCTTCAAAGCAAAAGGTAAGCGCCTGACCACCTATACTATAGAAACCATCAACGAATTAGAGCCTACCCGCCAACCTGAACCCTCGCAGAAAACCGAAGAGCAGGAAACGGATGAAGAACCGGAAATTCTGGACCCCGACCACGGTAAAAGCGAAGGGGACATACTGGACGAGATGACAGGACAGATGAAACTCTTTTGATGAAGGACGGAAATGAAGTATTAGTGGCTAACGATTACTAATTTGTAATTGATAATTTAATATGTACATATACAAGATAATAATCCTATGCGGACTGCTCTTGGGAAGTGTCGGACTGAAAGCACAAGAAGCACAATGCAGCATCGACCGGAAGCTACGGGCTGACTCCACCAACCGTAACCGTATTATCACCCGTGCCACCATGTATGGTGTCGGCTTCACCAACGTGTTCGACACTTATCTTTCACCTCAGGAGTATAAGGGAATCGATTTCCGTATCTCCCGCGAAAGCATGCGGATGACACGGTTGATGGACGGCAACGTGTCTCTGCAAACTTTCTTCCAGGCAGACTTGGGATATACACACAACAAAGTAGACAATAACAATACATTCTCCGGACTGGCCAACTGGAACTACGGCCTGCATTATAATTTTCCAATCACGGGCAATTTCAAACTGCTTGCCGGAGGAGTCGGCGACTTCAACGGTGGCTTTGTCTATAATCTGCGCAACGGAAACAACCCCGCCCAAGCACGTGCCTATATCAACCTTGCCGCATCGGGAATGGCTATTTGGGACTTGCGCATCAAGAACCGTCCCATCACACTACGCTATCAGGTAAATCTTCCCTTGGCAGGTATCATGTTCATGCCCAACTATGGACAGTCCTACTACGAGATATTTACGTTAGGACATTGGGACGGAGTAGTGAACTTCACCTCCCTGCACAACCAGCCCTCTCTGAGACAAATGCTGACCGCAGACTTTCCGGTGGGACGTGCCCGGATGCGTTTCGCTTACATATGGGACGCACAACAGTCCAAAGTAAATGAAATAAAGACACATACTTACTCGCACGTATTCATGGTGGGGTTCGTAAAGGAACTCTATCTGTTTCCTAACAAGAGAAAGTAAAAAGTGACAAGGTGATAAACGATAAGATGATAAGGATAATGTGCATGAAAAGAAGATATATTTTAATAATTTGGAGTATCCTACTCACGTTATTGCCCCTATTGAACGGATGTATTCGTGAGGAAGAGTTCGACAATACCCCACAAGGCAATTTCGAAGCCTTGTGGAAAATAATAGACGAACAGTACTGCTTCCTGGACTACAAGCAAATAGACTGGGATGCCATCCATGACAAGTACCAGCCACTCATTACCCCGGGAATGAGTTACGACGGTCTATTTGAAATATTAGGTAACATGCTTGCCGAGTTAAAAGACGGACATGTCAACTTGTACTCTTCTTCCAACATGGCGCGCTACTGGGACTGGTATCTGGATTATCCTCGTAACTTCAACGAAAGTATCATTGAAAAGTACCTGGGAAGAGACTACCGCATTGCTGGAGGCGCCAAATATACCATATTGGAGGACAACATAGGATATATCTATTACGGTGATTTCTCCAGCGGCATCGGAAACGGCAACCTGGATGAGATTCTGTTATACCTTTCCGCTTGTAACGGCCTGATTATCGACGTGCGCAACAATGGTGGCGGCAACCTGACAAACGCCACCCGAATGGCACAACGCTTCACGAATGAAAAAGTACTGACGGGATATATTCAGCACAAGACCGGCAAAGGCCATAGCGATTTTTCAGATCCGACTCCCATTTATGTGGAACCTTCCAACAGTATCCGCTGGCAAAAAAAGGTAATTGTCCTGACCAACCGTCATTCCTATAGTGCAACCAATGATTTTGTCAACTCCATGCGCTGTTTTCCCAATGTCACCCTGGTTGGTGACAAAACCGGCGGCGGGTCGGGCCTGCCATTCTCTTCGGAACTGCCCAACGGATGGGGGGTACGCTTTTCTGCCAGCCCGCACCTCGATGCCCAAAAACAGCATATCGAGTTCGGCATCGACCCGGACAAGAAAGTGGATATGAGCAAAGAAGATGAGAACAATGACTTGGACACCATCATTGAGGAAGCAAGAAAAATACTGAAAGTGACTTTCTAAAACGACTTTATCTACAAAACAATTTGCCAAAACGAAAATTCTTTCTATCTTTGCTCCCGCTAATCGGAATTATTCCGCGGATGTGGCGTAATTGGCAGCCGCGCCAGACTTAGGATCTGGTGCCGTGAGGCGTGTAGGTTCGAGTCCTATCATCCGCACAATCCCTATAATAAATTTCAAAAGACAAACAACTAAGAGGGGAGGATATTCATTAAGAAGCATCCTCCCTAACCGCTTCAAGTACCTTTTTTATCTCATCAAAACACAATATTTAGAATACTTATTGTATCTTTGCTTCCAAGAAACACTTCGATTAACCTGAAAAAATGAAACAAAATACGATAAGACCGATGCTTTTCAAGTATTGGGTAGTGTGCCTTCTATTGTTCATCCTCTTCATCCAGGCCAGGGCTTCTTCCTTCATGCCCGCCGTCACCAACTATCTTGCCAAAGACTATGAAGCCGGTTATCAGAACTGGGCATGTGCGCAAGGCAGCAACGGCGAAATGTATTTCGGCAACAGCCAGGGGCTCCTGGTATATGACGGTTATCGCTGGACTCTCCACAAAGTGCCGGGGAACCATATTGTCCGTTCGGTGTATGTGAAAGAAGACCGTATCTATGTGGGGGCATTCGAGGAATTCGGCTATTTCAAGTATTCGGAGGCAGGCACTCTCCGGTACCATTCTTTGAGCAAATTCCTGAAAAATTTCCCCATGGAGAACAACGAGATATGGAACATTGTAGAGCTGGACGGTCGCATCTACTTCCAGTCGTTCAGCGCCTGGTTCTCCTACGACGGGAAGATGGTACACGCTTTCCGCAACAGACAGCAACAGCCGCTCTACTTCTACACCCAAAACGGACATATCTACACACAGATGATTGATGAGGACTTCTATGAATTCGACGGCAAGGATTTCCTTCATCTCTTCCCCCGCAGCCAAGTGAACGATGACAATGTAGTGGCATTACTGCCCGACGGGGACGACAGCTTCCTGATGGTCACAGAGAATAACGGATTGTTCCGCTACAACGGTGACATCACCCCCTGGAAAACAGACATTGATGCAGAGCTGAAGAAACAGCGGGTGAACCGCGCCGTCATGACCAATGATTCCATATTCATGATAGGTACAGTCTTGAATGGCATATACGCCATCGACCGCAAAGGACATTGCCTCTGGCACTTCAATCTGGATAACCGTCTGGACAACAACACAGTCCTGGGCTTGTTCTGTGACAAAGACAACAACGTATGGGCAGCATTGGACGACGGCATCGCATACATCCACCACAACTCACCCGTCATGCTGCTGACTCCTGCCAACCATGAAACCAAACTGGGCATGGTGTACGACATAGCCCACCGGGGCGACTGTTTCTATCTGGCCACCAACCAGGGCTTGTACGAATACCACCAGGTTACCGAGAATCTGCGCCTGCTTCCCCATACTGAAGGACAGAACTGGTATGTGAAGGACATTGACGGGCAACTCTTTGCAGGCAACAATGCCCATACCTTATTAATAGGCGAAAAAGGGAATGTTTCCGTCATAAGCAATACCAACAGCAGTACGTGTCTGATAAAGTGCACCCTCTATGGCGAAGAGATACTGTTGGAATCATCCTACGCCAATTTGCGTATCTATAAAAAGAAGAACGGGCAATGGACCTTTTCGCATGTCATAGACGGCTTCATTGCACCGGTCATGCACTTGGAGGTGGACCAAAGCGGTGTCATCTGGGCTTCACACATGTATCAGGGAGTCTATAAAATAGTCTTGAGCGATGACTTGTCGGCTGTAAAAAGCGTACGGCACATCTCCCATTTAGGCTCGGAATATATCATCGGCCCTATCCAAGTAATGAAAATGCGAGGACGTATCGTCTTTTCCAGTCCCAACGGCTTCTATACCTATGACGACATCACCCGGCAGATTATCCCCTTCCAAAAGCTGAATGCCATTCTGCCTTACATCAGGAATGCTCATTCTGTGGTATCCGTCACGAACGACCGCTTCTGGCTGTCCGGTTCACATGAGTACGTACTGGTAGAGTACGCAGAAGGAGAGTACATCGTGAAGCAGCGCATCCTCATCGAACTGTTTGATTCTCCATGCATAGAGAACTACAACAATGTGTTCGTCGACAATGACGTTGTCTATTTTAATCTGAACAACGGAATCGCCAGTTACAGCAAAAACACAGACAGCCTCAGTCCTACTCTGGAGTCCGCCCTCTCACTGAGCTCGGTCACTGCTTCCTCTTCCGATAAAAAGGAGAAACGCCTGCCTCTGTCTGGAAATGTCGAACTGGAAAGCAATTACCGGGATTTGCTGTTCTCAGTAAGCCTGCCGCATTACAATAAATTGTCCGTACATTTCCATTATGTCCTGCAAGGAGGACAAGGCATGGCGCTGACATCGGACCTGAAAGAGCCCGAAATCCGCTACGGTAGCCTGGATTACGGAGAATACACATTCCAGGCAGAAGCCTATAATGATTTGGGACAGAAAATCGGTGAGGTGGAATATCATTTTGCCATAGCCCGCCCTTTCTACCTCTCCTATTATGCCTTTGCGCTCTATCTCATAGTTCTCACAGCGCTTGTCTACTTTTTCTCCAAGTGGCGCGCCAACCGTGCCATGGAAAAGAAACGGAAGGAGTATGAGGCAGAGCAGGTGCAGCAGAACATCAAGATGCGCGAGCAGGAGCATCTGATAACTCTGCAGCAACAGCAATTGCTGGAAGCCGAGTTGTCGGCAAAGAGTAAAGACCTTGCCAGCATGGCACTGGGTGTATTTGCCAAGAACGAGGTCCTGGAGAAACTTCGTACTGTCGTACAAGAGTCCCTGGTGAAAGGGCAATATGGACGCAAGAACCTCGAATCTCTGCTGAAGCTCATCAACGAAAACATCGAGACACAGGAATTTTGGGATGTATTCCAGAACAATTTCGACCTGATTCATGAGAAATTCTTCCGTAATTTGCGCGAACGTTATCCCAGTCTTACCGCTACCGACCTCCGTTTTTGTGCGCTGCTGCGCCTGAATCTTTCTACGAAAGACATTGCGCAAATGACCAACCTCACTATCCGGGGAGTAGAGGCAGCACGCTACCGTTTGCGCAAGAAACTGGATATCCCCGACGGAACGGGATTAGTGGATTTTCTCATCGACTTGAAATAAAGCGGCTACAAATCATTCAATCATAACAAACTGATTATTAGAAACAAGTAACACGAAAACGTAGTAAAACGGTACCCATTTTTACCCTAAACGTATTATCGTGGTAGTGTTTTTTTTTGCCTTACTTACCGTAATTACTTCCTTTGCCGGCAGAATTATTAACTCTTAAATTTAGTTTATGAGAAGGCAAACTTTATTTCTTCTATTCATGATTTTGTTCTCATTGCCACTGACAGTTTTGGCACAAGGAACAAAGACAGTTAAAGGAACTGTTGTTGATCAGAACAACGAACCGATTATTGGAGCCACGGTTGTAGTAAAAGGCTCTACTATTGGAGCAGCTACCGACCTCGACGGTAACTATGTACTGAACGGCGTCCCCGAAGACGCAACTCTCGTATTCAACTATTTGGGCATGTTGCCGCAGGAAATAAGCGCTGCGGGACAATCCGTCATTAATGTAAAGCTACGTGAAGATGCACAACTACTGGAAGAAGTTGTTGTTATCGGTTACGGTTCGGCCAAGGCGAAAGACCTGACGGCCCCGATTGACGTTGTCAAAGAGAAAGAACTTATCAATGTTCCTACCTCCTCCCCGATGGCAGCATTGCAGGGAAAGGTACCGGGTGTTAACATCATCAATTCGGGAACGCCGGGCGAAGGTCCTAAAGTGACCATCCGTGGTATGGGTTCCTTCGGTGACACTTCTCCTCTCTATGTAGTGGACGGAATGTTCTACGACAACATCAACTTCCTGAACAATTCCGACATTCAGGACATGACCATCTTGAAAGACGCATCCGCATCTGCCATCTACGGTGTACGCGCTGCCAACGGTGTTGTAATCATCACCACCAAGAAAGGAAGCCGCAACCAGGATGCCAAGATTACCTATAACGGTTATGTAGGTATTCAGAAAGCCACCAACCTGCTGGAGATGTGTAACTCTCACGAGTATGCCACCATGATGTTGGAAGCCAACCCGGAAGCTTACCGGTCGATTTTCGAAAAGTCAGTAGCCGAATTCGGAGGCAATATGGAAAACCTGCAATTCAATGCCGATACCAACTGGTATGACGAACTGTTGCGCACAGCCATGATGACCAATCACAGCTTGAATATCTCCGGTGGTACGGAAAAAGCGACCTACTCTGCCGGCATGAGCTATCTGGCACAAGACGGTATCATGGACGTGGAAAACTACTACCGCCGCTTGAACTTCCGTGCCGCCCTTGACTACGAAGCCCGCAAATGGCTGAAAGTAGGCTTCAACGGCGTATTCAGCAACTCGCAGCAGCAGCTTCCCAAGAATGCCGCATGGCAACAGGCATACAACACACCGTCTATCATCCCGGTGTATGATGACCGCCGCGACGATGCCGTGTTCCCTAAGAAGTACACATCGCCCGAGCAGGTGGGCCTGACCAACAACTTCAACAATCCGGTAGCCACTGCCAACTATTACGACAACCGGAACGAGACCTACCAAGTGCTGACCAACTTCTATGCACAGCTCAACCTCATCCCCGACAAGCTGAATATACGCAGTAGCTACAGCTACGACTACTCAATGATTCGCGGTTCTGAGTTCACTCCTACCTACTATGTAGGCACCAACCAGAAGAAAGAGGTTACCGAACTCACTAAAAAGAACACTAACTACTACAAATATATATGGGACAACGTGGCCACTTATACTGACAAATGGGGCAAACACTCCTTTACCGGTATGCTGGGTGCATCCATGCGTCAAGAGCAATACCGCCTGCTCGAAGGTACCGCCACCAACGTGCCCGAAGGTGAGGACGTGTGGAAATACATCGCACTGGGCAACAAGGAAGGCGCTACGGTGAAAGACGACGGCTGGAAATACCGCGGTCTCTCCTATTTCACCCGACTGAATTACAACTACAACGACAAGTACATGTTGATGTTCACCTTCCGTGCCGACGGCTCGTCCAAGTACAACGACAAATGGGGCTACTTCCCCTCCATCGGTGCCGCATGGGTCATCTCCCAAGAACCGTTTATGAAGAACCAGAATATCTTCGACTACATGAAGCTGCGTGCCAGCTGGGGTAAGCTGGGTAACGACAAGATTGCTGCCAGTGCAGGCTTCGCAAGCATACAGAACGTACAGTCCGTATTCGGTCCCAATACCGCCATCGACGGATTCATCAACACCACCAACTTCAGCTGGCTGGGTTGGGAAGTAGTGAACGAAACCAACGTGGGCGTCAACTTCAGTACACTGAAGAACCGCTTGAACGCCGACATCGACTGGTACTACCGTCTGACTGACAACGCCGTGATTTCACCCAAGCTCCCGATGAGTGGCGAGCTGCTGGCCGGCAACAACGGACAGATTCTGAATACCGGTATCGACCTCTCCTTGAACTGGAACGACAAGATTGGCCAGGACTTCAATTACAACATCGGCGTCAATCTCTCTTATCTGCATAACGAAGTGAAAAGCCTAAAAGGAAACATGAAAATCATCAAAGGCGGAAAGACCGTGAATATGGTGGGCGAGACGATGAACTCATTCTATGGCTACAAGGTCATCGGCATCTACCAGACTCCTGAACAATGTGCTGCCGACCCCATCGCCGTGGCCAACGGACTGGAACCCGGCGACTTCATCTACGAGGACGTGAACGGCGACCATGTGATAGACGGAAACGACAAGCAGGTGTTGGGCTCATACGTGCCCAGCTTTACTTATGGCTTCAATGCCGGATTCTCTTATAAGAACTTCGACTTCAGCCTCACTACCTACGGACAAGCAGGCGGCGAACTGTGGAACCGTAAGCGTGCCCTGCGCTATGCAGCCGACTACTATAACTTTGACCGTGCACAGTATGAGAACCGCTGGACGGGTGCAGGCTCTACCAACGAACATCCGTCGGCCAAGGCTCTTCTCAAAACCTGGAACAAATCAGACAGTAACAACGCTTCCTATTTCGTAGAAAGCTCCGATTACTTCCGCATCCAGAACATCACGCTGGGCTACTCGTTCAAGAACTTGAAGATAGGCAGCTACGTGATGCCGGGACTCCGCCTCTCATTGACGGCCGACCGCCCCTTCACTACCTTCAAGGCCAACAGCTTCACACCTGAAGTGTCGGATGCCGAAGGTTGGGATACCGAAGTATACCCTCTGACTTCAACCTATACTTTCGGAGTGCAAATAGATTTCTAAACCCTAAAACGTAAAACAATGAAATTCTTAAAGAAAACATTCGCATATATACTTCCGGCCATGATGGTACTGGGAGGAGCTACCGCTTGCACCGATTTCATAGAAATCGATCCGGAGAACAAAGTTCCCGAACAAGGCGTGGACTTTACCAACAAGAACAATATGTACCAACCCGTAGTGGGTGCCTACTCCAAAGTACGCACACAGGGCATGCACTGGTGCAACGCACTATTGATGTTCACCCGCGACGGTGACGTGTGGTCGGGCCGTACCGATGACCAGGGCGATGCCGTGGCCTTCGGACGCAAGTTCAACTACAACAACTCATTCTGGGCACTGAACCAGGTATGGATGAACTTCTACGACATCATCCGCATCACCAATGCCGCCCTGCAAAGCCTCGACGGTTATGCCGAATATCTTGCTGCAGGAAGCGAAGATTACAAAACCTACGAATCCTATTGCGGCGAAGTACGTACCATCCGTGCATGGGCCTACTATTGTCTGGTGACCAATTTCGGTCCCACCGTCATCTACCGTGACAACCTGCAGACCGATTTTCGCCGTTCTACCGTAGAGGCCGTATATAATTATATGCTGGAAGATTTGAACTACGCCATCGACAAACTGCCCCGCATGCGTCCCAACCAGATGGAACACAAGGGAGCCGTGACAGCCTTCACCGCCCAAGCATTGGCCGCCCGCATCTATCTGCTGAAAGGAGACTATGCACAAGTGGAGACACTGACCGATGACATCATCAAGAACGGTGAATTCCGTCTCTACGACGACTTCTACCAGCTGTTCAAAATTCCCGGAAAGTTGTGTGACGAATCTTTGTTCGAATGCCAGGTAACAGACTACGGCAATGGTTCTGGCGATTACCTGGGCGTAGACCAATGGTTCAATTTCCAGGGTCCGAACATGGCAGAGAGGTATGATGAAGTAGTGAACGCAGACGGTACCATCAGCTACAAGCAAGCCGAAGGCACCAAGTCCATAGGCGGCTGGAATTTCATAGGCTATGAACCCGAGTTCGTGGCATGGGCCGAAGCCCGTGGCGAAGGTGTGCGTGCCGAAACTTCTTTCCTGAAAGCCCTGAGCAAGACGCGCGAGGGTTGGCAGGTAGGTCCCACATCGGCCACCAAGACCGACTGTTGGAACGGCAAAGGTTACCTTCCCTACAATCAGATGACTCTTCCACGTACAACCTACGGAGCCAACAACAATGTGCGTATCATCCGCTATGCCGAAGTACTGCTGATGAACTCCGAAGCCAAAGTCAGACTGGGCAAGGATGGAGACGCAGGCTACAACGAAGTGCGCCGGCGTGCAGGCATGAGCACCAAAACCGGTGTTACCCTGAAAGACGTGATGGACGAACGCCGGATGGAACTTTGCGGCGAATGGTGTGCCCGTTATGTGGACTTGGTGCGTACCGGCGATGCCGCCACCGTACTCGGTCCCAAAGGATGGACAGCAGAAAAGACTTATTGGCCCATACCGGCCAACCAGTTGGACGACCTTCCTGATTTGAAGCTGGAACCCATTGACGGAATTGCCGAATAAATCCGTTCCAATATGGTAAAAAGATTCCTAATCAGTTGTGGAATAGCCTTTGCCGCTCTGGCGGCAAAGGCAACCCCTGACGATTCCATCAAAGTGGTGAAGGGGCAAGTCAGTGACTATTACATCACTGTAACCCAAGACCGTATCGTAAAAGGACACGTACTGGACACCAACCGCCAGCCACTCGCAGGCGCCACAGTCATGTTCTTCGCAAGTCCCATGCACAATACCACTGCCCACGACGGCAGCTTTGCCATCAAAGGAGCGAAGAACGACGTGCACCTGTATGTCTACTATCCCGGGAAAAAGATAGTGAACAGAATCCTGGCACTGGATGAAACCGATATTGAGGTAGTGATGGAAGAAGAGGTACACAAGGCAACCGCAATCCGCCGTCCCGCCCAGGCGACCCGGTGGTATGACCCGCAGGCGCCTCTGTCGCGCACCTTCTGCAATCCGATGAACATCAGTTATAACTTCGAGCCTTTCAACAACAATGTGCGTCCCAACGGTTCGTTCCGTTCCTCTGCCGACCCGATGGCGGTGGAATACAAGGGAGAATACTTTCTGTTCTCCACCAACCAGGGCGGTTTTCACTATTCCAGGAACCTGGTGGATTGGGATTTCGTTCCTGCCGGCTTCCAACGCAAGCCTACGGACGACGACCAGTGCGCGCCGGCAGCCTATGTAAGCGGTGACACGCTGTTCTATACCGGCTCCACCTACGAAGGCCTTGCCGTGTGGTACAGCACACACCCCAAAACGGGACGTTTCAAACGTGCCATCGAAAAGAATGTGCTTCCCACATGGGACCCCTGCATGTTTCTGGACGATGACGGCAGACTGTATATGTATTATGGCTCCAGCAATGAATATCCGCTAAAGGCGGTGGAACTGGACCGGAATGATTTCTATCCCATCAGCAAGATTCACGACGTGATGATGCTCCGCCCGGAAGAACACGGCTGGGAACGTTTCGGAATGAACAACGATGACGAGGTGACGCTCCGCCCATTCACAGAGGGCGCTTACATGACCAAACACAATGGCAAATATTATTTCCAATATGGTGCTCCGGGCACTGAATTCAAAGTCTATGCCGATGGCGTATATGTTTCGGATTCCCCGCTGGGCCCGTTTGTCTACCAGAAGCATAACCCGATGTGCTACAAGCCGGGCGGTTATGTGCAAGGTGCCGGTCATGGAGGCACGTTCTGCGACGTGAAAGGCAATTACTGGCACGTGGCCACCTGCATGCTCTCCCTGAAGTACAAGTTCGAACGCCGCATCGGTCTTTATCCGGTGGCTTTCGACAAGGATGGTGTCATGTATTCGTCTACTGCCTTCGGCGATTATCCCAACTGGGCAGAACCGATGGACGTAAAGAACCCTGCAGAGCGTTTCACGGGATGGATGCTTCTGTCCTACGGCAAACCGGTGGAGGTATCATCTACGGATAGCATCCATGCAGCTTCCAACCTGACGGACGAAAGTATGCGCACCTACTGGGCAGCCCGTTCCGGCAACCCCGGCGAATGGGCCGGGATAGACCTGGGCAGTACAAAGAATGTACGTGCCGTGCAGTTGAACTTCTACGACCATAAAGCGGTTCAATACAACCGTGCCATGGATATTTATCACCAATACCGTATTTTTGCTTCCGAAGACGGAAAAGAATGGACATTGGTCATAGACAAGAGCGACAGTGACAAGGATTGTCCGCACGACTACATCGAGCTCAACGAGCCGTTGCGTGCCCGTTATCTGAAATACGAGAATGTGCACATGCCTACGGGAAATGTCGCCTTGTCCGGCTTCCGCGTCTTCGGGAACGGTGACGGCGATGTCCCGCAAGCCGTGAAAGGACTGACTGTGAAACGTGACAGGAAAGACCGCCGGAATGCCCTTATCTCCTGGCAACCCGAAGCAAGCGCCTATGGCTACAACATCTACTACGGCACCGCCGAAGGCAAGATGTACAATGCCATCACGGTACTGGGACAGACGGAATATGACTTCCGCGGACTGGATGCGGACACGGACTATTACTTCACTATCGAGGCGCTGAACGAAAACGGCCGCTCGCCATTGTGCAAGACGACAAAAAATTAAACACAAGAAATAAAGATATGAAAAAACCAATAATGATACATGTGCTGGCTTTGTTCCTGATTTCCACATTGGCGGGCTGTGCATCCTGCTCTTCCGACTTGAAGGAAAACGGGAAAGAGAACGGAAAAGAGGAAAAGCCCGACACAGAGGAAGTACGTCCCGAATCATTCGCTTCGGATGACGAAATGCTTGATTACATCCAGAAGGTACATTTGAACTACATGTGGGACGGTGCGGAACCGACCTCCGGACTGGCACGCGAACGCATCCACCTGGATGGGGATTATCCCGAAAAGGACCAGAATGTTGTCACCACCGGCGGCAGCGGATTTGGTATAGCCGGACTGCTGGTAGGCATCGAACGCGGCTTCATCCCCAGGGAAGAAGGCGTGAAGCGCCTGACCAAGATTGCCGATTACCTGAAACGCGCCGACCGCTTCCACGGCGTATGGCCCCATTGGTTGTACGGCCCTACCGGCAAGGTGAAACCTTTCGGACAAAAAGATAACGGCGGAGACTTGGTGGAAAGCTGCTTCCTGATGCAAAGCTTGCTTTGCGTACGCCAATACTTCCGCGACGGCAACGAGCAGGAAAAGGCGCTGGCAGAGAAGATTGACCAATTGTGGAAAGAGATGGAGTTCAGCTGGTATCAGAATGGCAAGGATGTCATCTACTGGCACTGGTCTCCCGAATACAACTGGGAAATGAACTTCCCGCTGGAAGGCTACAACGAAGCATTGATTGTGTATGTGCTCGCAGCCTCCTCCCCCACTTATCCCGTTCCGGCTTCAGCCTACCACAACGGCTGGGCACGCGGCGGCGGCATCAAGTCCGACTCTGCCCCCTACGGCCTGCCTTTGGAATTGAAACACAACGGAGCCGAGAAACTGGGCGGTCCCTTGTTCTGGGCACAATACTCGCACATCGGTCTGGACCCGCGCAACCTGAGCGACCGCTATGCCAACTACTGGAACGTGGTGCGCAACCATGCCCTCTCCAACTACCGCTACTGCGTGGAGAATCCCAAACAATACAAAGGTTACGGCGAGGACTGCTGGGGACTGACCGCCAGCTACTCTACCAAAGGCTATGCAGCCCACTGCCCGGGCGACAACGACCATGGTGTCATCACACCGACAGCAGCCTTGTCCAGTTTTCCCTACACACCGGAGGAATCCATGCGTGCACTGAAGTATTTCTATTCCAAAGGCGACTGGATTTGGGGCAAGTACGGATTCTACGATGCCTTCTCCGAGGGAAGTGACTGGACGGTGCCCCGCTATCTTGCCATCGACCAATGCACCATTGCCCCGATGATTGAGAACTATCGTTCCGGCTTGTTGTGGAAACTCTTCATGAGCTGTCCCGAGGTTCAGGAAGGATTGCAGAAGCTGGGATTTAAGGCTTAGGGATTTACGATTGAAGTTAGTATGCGACATGATGGAGCAGCTAAGCTTAAGTTGAATTTCTATATCACTATTCCCCTCCCCCTTCAGGGGGCCGGAGGGGATAATCAAAATTATATCATATGAAGAAATACACATTATTAGCAGCCTTGGCTTTCTCTGCCCTCACCGTGACGGCAACGCCCAAAGAAAACACATCCCAAGGCAATCCGCAGGAGATGGATAAATTCATTACGGAGCTGATGGGCAAAATGACGCTGCACGAGAAAATCGGTCAGCTCAACCTGCCGGTAACGGGAAACATCGTCACCGGACAAGCCAAGAGCAGCGACGTTGCCGGTAAAATCCGCAACGGTGAAGTCGGAGGTCTGTTCAACCTGAAAGGCGTGAAGAACATCCGCGAAGTGCAGAAACTTGCCGTAGAGAACAGCCGCCTGGGCATCCCCTTGCTGTTCGGTATGGACGTGATTCACGGTTACGAAACGGTATTCCCCATCCCCTTGGCACTCTCGTGCAGTTGGGACATGGAGGCTATAGAGAAATCGGCCCGTATCGCCGCCATTGAGTCGAGTGCAGACGGTATCTGCTGGACGTTCAGCCCGATGGTGGACATCTGCCGCGATGCCCGTTGGGGACGTGTATCAGAAGGCAACGGTGAAGACCCCTTCCTGGGTTCAGCCATTGCACAAGCCATGATTCGCGGTTATCAGGGCAAGGATATGAGTGCCAACAACGAGATAATGGCTTGCGTAAAGCACTTCGCACTGTATGGCGCCGGAGAAGCCGGCCGCGACTACAACACGGTGGATATGAGCCGCAACCGTATGTTCAACGAATACTTCCCTCCCTACAAGGCTGCCGTAGAAGCCGGTGTGGGTAGCGCAATGACCTCCTTCAATGAAATTGACGGAGTACCCGCCACTGCCAACCACTGGCTGCTGACCGACGTACTACGCAACCAATGGGGCTTCGACGGCTTCGTGGTGACAGACTATACAGCCATCTCCGAAATGATAGACCACGGAATCGGCGACCTGCAGGAAGTATCCGCACGTGCCCTGACCGCCGGAACAGACATGGACATGGTAGCCGACGGATTTATCGGCACACTGGAAAAGTCTCTGAAAGAAGGCAAAGTGACCGAAGCCGACATTGACAAAGCCTGCCGACGCATCCTGGAGGCCAAATACAAGCTGGGATTGTTTGCCAATCCGTACAAATACTGTGACGTGAAGCGTGCCGAAAAAGAAGTGTTCACTCCCGAGCACCGCTCCATTGCCCGCCAGATTGCCACAGAGACATTCGTGCTGCTGAAGAACCAGGACAACCTGCTGCCCTTGCAGCGCAAAGGCAACATCGCCTTGATTGGCCCGCTTGCCAACACCCGCGCCAACATGCCGGGTACTTGGAGTGTGGCAGCCACGGCAGACAGATACAGCACCCTATTGGAAGGTTTCAAGAATGCTGTCGGCTCCAAGGCCAACATTCTCTATGCACAAGGCAGCAACTTGATGTACGATGCCGACTACCAGACACGCGCCACGATGTTCGGCCGTGAACTGCCCCGCGGCAATGACCAAGAACTGCTGGACGAGGCCCTGAAAGTAGCCGCACAAGCCGATGTCATCGTAGCCGCTCTCGGCGAGTCTTCCGAGATGAGTGGTGAGAGCAGCAGCCGTTCCGAACTGGAAATGCCGGACGCACAGCGACACCTGCTGGAAGCATTGCTGAAAACGGGCAAGCCCGTAGTATTGGTATTGTTCTCCGGACGTCCCGTAGTGCTGACTTGGGAGGATAAGCATGTCCCCGCCATCCTGAATGTATGGTTCGGAGGTAGCGAAGCTGCCGATGCCATTGCCGATGTAGTGTTCGGAGACGTTTGCCCCAGCGGTAAGCTGACCACCACCTTCCCGCAGAATGTAGGCCAGTTGCCTATGGCATACAACCACAAGAATACCGGACGTCCTTTGAAAGAAGGCAAATGGTTCGAGAAGTTCCGCAGCAACTACCTGGATGTGAGCAACGACCCACTATATCCCTTCGGCTATGGCTTGAGCTACACCACCTTCCGGTACAGTGACATCACGCTCAGTTCCAAGCAACTGAATGCAGACGGCAAACTGACTGCTTCCGTAACCGTGACCAATACGGGCAACTACGATGCGGATGAAATCGTGCAGCTCTATATCCGCGACCTGGTGGGCAGCATTACCCGCCCCGTGAAAGAGCTGAAAGGCTTCGAGCGCATCCACCTGAAGAAAGGCGAAAGCAAGCAGGTGACCTTCACCATTACCCCCGAATTGCTGAAGTTCTACAACTACGACATACAGTATGTATACGAACCCGGCGAGTTCCACGTAATGATTGGACCCAACAGCCGCGATGTAAAGACTACGAGTTTTGAGTTGAAATAGGTATAGTTTTGCTTTTAGGTAAGAGGGCAGTCCGCAAGAACCGGGCTGCCCTTTTTTAACACCGTCACCAAATCTTTTTTGCATTTTGATTGTTCAGAGGAGAAAACTGAATTAGTTATCCACTAAAAGATGAATGTAATGAAGAAGAACCTAAACCTTCCCAAGAAGAAAACCGGAAGACTAAGAAACCTATTTCTGACGGTGTGCCTGCTGGCAAGTGTCGCCGCATCGGCACAGGAAAAAACAGTAACCGGTACTGTGACCGATGCACTGGGTGATCCGCTAATCGGCGCCACCGTATTGGTACAAGGAACCTCCAACGGCGTGATTACCGACATAGACGGCCGGTACTCCATCCAGGCCACCCCGGAGAACACATTGGATTTTTCATACGTGGGCATGGTAAAGCAAGCCATCAAGGTAGGCAGCCAGTCGATAATCGATGTCCGGATGAAGGACGATTCGCAAATGCTGGCCGAAACCGTGGTCATCGGTTATGGCAGCGCCAAGAAGCGGGACCTGACGGGCTCCATCACCAACATCAAAGGCGATGAAATCGCCAACAAGCCGGTGGTCAACCCCGTATCCGCACTGCAAGGCAAGATTGCCGGCGTGCAGGTGATAAACTCCGGCAAGGCAGGCTCCGACCCGGAAATCCGTGTACGCGGAACAAACTCCATCAACGGCTACAAGCCACTCTATGTGGTGGACGGACTGTTCAACGACAACATCAACTTCCTGAATCCGCAGGACATCGAATCCATGGAGATACTGAAAGACCCGTCGTCGCTCGCCATCTTCGGTGTGCGCGGTGCCAACGGCGTGATTATCATCACCACCAAGAAGGCGAAAGAGGGACAGACACGCGTCAATATCAACGGCTCGTTTGGTTTCAAGTCCATCACCGACAAAATTGCACTGACGGATGCCGAAGGCTTCAAACTGCTGTACAACGAACAGTTGAGGAATGAAGGCAACCCGGAATACAACTTCTCGGACTGGACGGGAAACACCAACTGGCAGGATGAAATCTTCCAGACCGGGTTCATCACCAACAACAACATCAGCATCACGGGTGCCTCGGACAAGAACAGCTTCTATCTCGGTGCGGGCTATGCTTACGAACAAGGCAATATCAAGCACGAGAAGTACAGCAAAATCACGCTGAACATCAGCAACGACTATAAAGTGACGGACAACCTCAAGGTAGGTTTCCAATTCAACGGGGCACGCATGCTGCCCGCCGACACGAAGAGTGTGGCTACGGCCCTGCGCGCAGCTCCGGTGGCGCATGTATTCAATTCCGAGTACGGCCTCTACACTTCACTGCCCGGATTCCAGAAGGCACAGATGAACAACCCGATGGTGGACGTGGACCTGAAGGCGAATACCACGAAAGCCGAGAACTACCGTGGCTCGGGCAATGTGTACGGCCAATGGGATTTCCTAAAACACTTCCAGTTCAAGGCCATGTTCTCCCTGGACTATGCCTCGAACAGCACACGGACATACACCCCGGTTATCCAGGTATATGACGCAAGCGTCGAGGGAGACATAGCCACGCTGGGCAACGGCAAGACCGGAGTGTCCCAAGCCAAAGAAACGGAAATGAAGGTACAGAGCGACTATCTGCTGACCTACACCAACTCCTGGGGAGACCACAGCGTGATGGCCACAGCCGGTTTCACCACCTACTACAACAAGCTCGAGAATCTGAACGGCGCCCGTACCCAAGGGGTAGGCCTGGTCATTCCGTACAATCCCGACAAATGGTACGTAAGTATCGGCGACGCAGCCACCGCCACCAACGGCAGTACGCAGTGGGAGCGCTCCACCGTGTCCGTGCTGGTACGCGTGCTCTACAACTACAAGGGCAAGTACCTGTTCAACGGCTCCTACCGCCGCGACGGTTCTTCCGCCTTCTCCTACACCGGCAACCAGTGGCAGAACTTCTACTCCGTCGGCCTGGGCTGGCTGATGAGCGAGGAAGCATGGATGAAGGACATCACCTGGCTGGATATGCTGAAACTGAAAGGCTCATGGGGCACACTGGGCAACCAAAACCTGGACCGCGCCTATCCCGCCGAACCGTTACTGACGAATGCCTACTCTGCCGTATTCGGCACCCCGTCCGCCATCTATCCGGGCTACCAGCTTGCCTACCTGCCCAACCCCAAACTGCGCTGGGAGAAGGTGGAAGCCTGGGAAGCCGGTGCAGAAGCCAACTTCCTCCGCAACCGCCTGCACTTTGAAGGCGTGTACTACAAGAAGAAAACCAAAGACCTGCTGGCCGAAGTGCCGGGCATCTCCGGAACCGTACCGGGTATCGGAAACCTCGGCTCCATCGAGAATTCGGGCGTAGAGCTGGCCCTAAGCTGGCGCGACCGGATAGGCGACTGGAACTACAACATCGGAATGAACCTTGCCACCATCAAGAACAAGGTACTGAGCCTCGTGCAGGAAGGCTACTCCATCATAGCCGGAGACAAGCAGCAGAGCTACACAATGGCAGGATACCCCATCGGCTACTTCTACGGCTACAAGGTGGAAGGCGTCTACCAGACCCAGGAGGAGATTGAGCACTCTCCCAAGAACACACTGGCAACCGTCACCCCGGGCGACCTGAAATTCCGCGACGTGAACGGTGACGGTGAAATCACCACGGCAGACCGTACGATGATTGGTAATCCTACACCCGATGTCACCTACGGCTTCACGCTCGGCCTGGGCTACAAGAACTGGGAGCTTGCCGTTGACATGATGGGACAAGGCGGCAATCAGATTTACCGTACCTGGGACAACTACAACTGGAGCCAGTTCAACTTTATGGAGCAACGCATGGACCGCTGGCACGGTGAAGGGACCAGCAACACCCAGCCGCTGCTGAACACCAAGCATACCATCAACAATCTGAACTCCGAGTATTACATAGAGGACGGCTCGTTCTTCCGCATCCGTAACGTGTCGCTGGCATACAACTTCGACAAGGCGCTGATTTCGAAGATAGGCATGCAGGCGCTGAAGCTCTACGTGAACATACAGAACCTGAAGACGTGGAAGCACAACACCGGATATACCCCGGAACTGGGCGGAAGCGCCATCGCCTTCGGGGTGGACGACGGCAGTTATCCGATGCCGGCGATTTATACGTTCGGATTTAATCTGACGTTCTAAAAGCCTCTCCCCTAAAAAAGAGTAACTTCAAACCTCCCCCGACTCCTTCAAAGGGAACGGGGAATGAAAAATATAAATTTATGAAACTGATAAAATACATATTTACATTGCTGGTGGGTGCAACAGCCCTCTCACTGACATCCTGCAACGACTTCCTGGACCGCGATCCGCTGGGGCAGTTCACGGAAGATGACTCTCCCAACGCCCTTGTAGGCGGGAAGATATTCAACGTCTACTACCTGATGCGCTCGTACGACATCACTGCCGGTATTCCTGCTTTTATGGTGCACATGGTGCGCAGCGAGGACTCCGAGAAAGGCAGTGACGCCGGCGACGGCAGCAACGAGGCCGCCATGTGGGACGACTTCGAATACACTGCCTCCAACGGGCCGCTCAGCGCCTATTGGGGACAGAACTACAAAATCATCTACCAGTGCAACGAAATCCTGGACGACATTGAGAAGAGCGGACACAAGGACGACACCGAAGCCATCCGCAACCGCGGCGAAGCGCTCTTCTTCCGTGCCTGGTGCTACTTCAACCTGGTACGCGCCTTTGGCGAAGTGCCGCTGGTCACCATCAAGGTAGTGGAAGCCTCCGATGCCAACGTGCCCAAGACCACGGCGGAAAAGATATACGAACAGATTGACAAAGACCTGACCGAAGCCGAAGAATGCCTGCCCCTGCGGTGGGACAGCGACTATACGGGACGGCTGACCTGGGGCGCCGCACGCTCCCTGCACGCACGCACCTATATGATGCGGAACGATTGGGACAATATGTACACAGCCTCCACCGAAGTGATAAAGTCGGGCATCTACAACCTGAATACACCGGTCGACAAAGTCTTCACCGTAGAAGGGGAAAACTGCGGCGAGAGCATCTTCGAACTGCAATGCGAAGCCACCGATGCCATGAAAGAGGATGCCAGCATCGGCAGCCAGTTCTGCCAGGTGCAAGGGGTGCGCGGAGCCGGCGAGTGGGACCTGGGATGGGGCTGGCACATGGCCACCAAACTGATGGGAGAAGCCTTTGAGCCGGGCGACCCGCGCCGGAACGCCACATTGCTCTACTTCCGCCGCAGCACGGACGAGCCCATCACACCGGAGAATACCAACCAGCCTTATGGCGAGTCACCCGTATCCACCGCCATGGGTGCCTACTTCAACAAGAAGGCCTACACGGACCCGACACTGCGCCGCAAGTACACCCGCATGGGTTTCTGGGTAAACATCCGCCTCATCCGCTATCCGGACGTGCTGCTGATGGCTGCCGAAGCCGCCAACGAGAAAGGGCTAACGGGCGAAGCCGCCGGGTATCTGGAACAAGTACGCGCCCATGCCCGCGGCACACTGGCAGACGTGCTTCCGAAGGTAGAATCTGCCAGCCAGTCTGTGCTGCGTGACGCCATTCGCCACGAACGCCGCGTAGAGCTGGCACTGGAACCCGACCGCTTCTACGACCTCGTGCGCTGGGGCATTGCCAAAGAAGTGCTGCAAGCTGCCGGAAAGAATTACCAGGACAAGAATGCGCTGCTGCCTCTGCCCCAGACAGAGATAGACAAATCGAACGGAGTACTGGTACAGAACCCCGACTATTGATACCCGGCCAAAGGAAACAGCCGACCCAATCAATGGCAAAAGGTCTATTTCATAACTTGCTTTCAATCAAAGCATTGCTACTGCAAAGAGCTGCAAACTTTTTGCAGTGGCACTGCAAAAGTGTTGCAGTAGCACTGCACAACAGTTGCAGTGTTGCTGCAAAGCAGTTGCAGTAGCGCTGCAAATCGTTTGCAGTATCACTGCAGAGAAATTGCAGCACCGTTGCAAAGAAGTCATAGCGCCACTGCAATAGAGTGACGGCAATCTAAAAACAATGAAGGGAACATACTTACAAACAATTAATTCAATATGAATATGAAGAAAATTTTCAAGAGAACAAGTCTGCTGCTCGCGACCGCTTTAATAGGCGTCACCGTGCAGGCGCAGAAGTCTCCGCAGGACATGGACCGCTTCATCGACGCACTGATGCGCCGGATGACTGTGGAAGAGAAAATCGGCCAGCTCAACCTGCCCGTGACCGGAGAAATCACCACCGGTCAGGCAAAGAGCAGCGACGTGGCCAAGAAGATTGAGCAGGGGCTCGTGGGAGGGCTTTTCAATCTGAAAGGAGTGGCCAAGATACGCGACGTACAGAAACTGGCCGTAGAGAACTCCCGCCTGGGCATCCCCCTGCTGTTCGGCATGGATGTGATACATGGCTATGAGACCATCTTCCCCATCCCCCTCGGCCTCTCCTGCACGTGGGATATGGCAGCCATCGAGCAGTCTGCCCGCATAGCCGCTACAGAAGCCAGTGCCGACGGCATCTCATGGACCTTCAGCCCGATGGTGGACATCAGCCGTGACCCGCGCTGGGGACGTGTATCCGAAGGTTCGGGCGAAGACCCGTTCCTCGGAGGCGCCATCGCCCGCGCCATGGTGTTGGGGTATCAGGGAAAAGACCTGAACGACCAACTGACACGGAACGACGAAATCATGGCATGCGTCAAGCACTTCGCACTGTACGGTGCCGGAGAAGCCGGACGCGACTACAACACGGTAGACATGAGCCGTAACCGCATGTTCAACGAATACATGTACCCCTATGAAGCAGCCGTCCGCGCCGGAGTGGGCAGTGTGATGGCCTCCTTCAACGAAGTGGACGGCGTGCCCGCCACCGCCAACCGCTGGCTGATGACAGACGTGCTGCGCAAGCAATGGGGCTTCAACGGTTTTGTGGTGACCGACTTTACCGGTATCTCCGAAATGGTGGAGCACGGCATCGGCAATCTGCAGACCGTTTCTGCCCGTGCGCTCAACGCCGGTGTGGACATGGATATGGTGAGCGAAGGTTTCGTGGGCACGTTGAAAAAGTCGCTCACCGAAGGCAAAATAACCATGAAGACGCTGGATGCAGCCTGCCGCCGCATCCTTGAAGCGAAATACAAGTTAGGGCTGTTCGATGACCCTTACAAATACTGCGACCTCAGCCGTCCCGCACGCGACATCTTCACCCGCGAGCACCGCGCCGCCGCCCGCCGGATTGCCGCCGAAAGCTTTGTGCTGCTGAAGAACGGTAGCGCAGCCCCCCTTCCCTACGGGGGAGGGGCCGGGGGAGAGGCTCTGCTTCCCTTGGAGAAGCAAGGCACCGTCGCCGTCATCGGCCCCCTGGGCAATACCCGCAGCAACATGCCCGGTACCTGGAGTGTTGCCGCACGCCTGGACGACTATCCCTCTCTGTACGAAGGATTGAAAGAGATGACAGCCGGCCGGGTGAACATCACCTATGCCAAAGGCAGCAACCTCATCGGTGATGCAGCCTACGAGGAACGCGCCACCCTGTTCGGTCGGTCGCTGGGCCGGGACAACCGTACGGATAAGGAACTGCTGGACGAAGCTTTGAAGGTGGCCTCCGGTGCCGACGTGATTGTAGCCGCCCTGGGCGAATCGTCCGAAATGAGCGGTGAAAGCTCGAGCCGTACCGACCTCGGCATCCCCGACGTGCAACGCACCCTGCTGGAGGCCTTGCTGAAGACCGGCAAGCCCGTTGTGCTGACCCTCTTCACCGGCCGCCCGCTGACGCTCACCTGGGAGCAGGAACACGTACCCGCCATCTTGAACGTATGGTTCGGTGGCAGCGAAGCGGCCTATGCCATTGGCGACGTGCTGTTCGGCGACGTGAATCCAAGCGGTAAGCTGACCATGACCTTCCCGAAGAACGTGGGGCAGATACCCTTGTTCTACAACCATAAGAATACCGGACGACCGCTGGCTGCCGGCAATTGGTTCGAGAAGTTCCGCTCCAATTATCTGGATGTGGACAATGAACCGCTGTATCCCTTCGGATACGGGCTCTCATACACCACCTTCCAGTACAGCGACATCGCCCTCAGTACCCCGGTCATGGGGCAAGACGGCTCCGCCACTGCCGTAGTCACCGTGACCAATACCGGCAAGCGCGACGGTGCAGAAGTCGTGCAGCTCTATATCCGCGACCTCGTAGGCAGCATCACCCGCCCCGTACGCGAACTGAAGGGCTTCGAAAAGGTGTTCCTGAAAGCGGGCGAAAGCAAGACCGTATCCTTCAAGATTACCCCCGAGCTGCTCCGCTTCTACGACTACGACCTCAACCACGTGGCCGAACCGGGAGAGTTCGATGTGATGATAGGTGGCAGCAGCCAGGCTACGAAAACGGCTAAATTGACACTCAAGTAAAAGGAATAAGAAAACATATTCAGACATGAAGATACAATACAGTTTATTATTGTTCCTACTGTTGCTCGGTTTCACGCAATGCAAAAGCCCCGCCGCCAAAGAAGACCGGCTGAGCGACGATGCCCTGATGGACACCGTGCAGCGCCGCACCTTCAACTACTTCTGGGAAGGTGCCGAGCCCAACAGCGGACTGGCACGCGAACGCATCCACATGGACGGTGTCTATCCGGAGAACGACCGGAACGTAATCACGTCCGGCGGAAGCGGCTTCGGCATCATGGCCATACTTGCCGGCATAGACCGCGGCTATGTCACCCGCCAGGAAGGGCTGGAACGAATGGAGAAAATCGTCTCCTTCCTCGAAACCGCCGACCGTTTCCACGGTGCCTACCCGCACTGGTGGTATGGCGATACGGGCAAGGTGAAACCCTTCGGGCAGAAAGACAATGGCGGCGACCTGGTGGAAACAGCCTTCATCATGCAGGCGCTGCTCTCTGTCCACCAGTACTATGTAAACGGAAGTGAACAAGAGCAAGCCCTCGCCGCCCGCATCGACAAGCTGTGGCGCGAAGTGGACTGGAACTTCTACCGCCAGAACGGCCAGAACGTGCTCTATTGGCACTGGAGTCCGGAATACGGTTGGGAAATGAACTTTCCCGTACACGGTTACAACGAATGCCTCATCATGTATATCCTTGCCGCCGCCTCGCCTACCCACGGCGTGCCTGCAACAGTCTATCACGAGGGCTGGGCGCAGAACGGGGCCATTGTAGCCCCCCATAAAGTGGAGAATATCGAGTTGCATCTGCGCTATCAAGGCACAGAAGCCGGACCGCTCTTCTGGGCGCAATACTCGTTCCTCGGCCTCGACCCCACCGGGCTGAAGGATGAATACTGCGCCAACTACTTCGACGAGATGCGTAACCTGACGCTCGTGAACCGTGCCTACTGTGTCCGCAACCCCAAGCACTACAAAGGCTTCGGGCCCGACTGCTGGGGGCTGACAGCCAGCTACTCCGTCAACGGATATGCCGCCCACGCTCCCAACGAACGCGACGACCAGGGAGTCATCTCTCCAACCGCCGCCTTGTCATCCATCGTCTATACCCCGGAACAGTCGTTGCAAGTGATGCGCCACCTCTACGAGATGGGAGATAAGGTCTTCGGCCCCTATGGCTTCTACGATGCTTTCAGCGAAACGGACAACTGGTATCCGCAACGTTACCTCGCCATTGACCAGGGCCCGATAGCCGTCATGATTGAAAATTACCGGTCGGGACTGCTATGGAAGCTCTTCATGAGTCATCCGGATGTGCAGAAAGGGCTGAAGGAGTTGGGGTTCTCAACAGTCAGCAAGTAACTTACTATCATAAAAAATCCCCTTCTGAAACCCGTATCTCTCTATTCATCAGAGAATACAAGTTTCAGAAGGGGATTTTTAGCAATTCAACACCTTAAATCCCGTCCATCTGCATCCTGATCCTTTCCATCCCGGCAATCAGACGGTCGAGCCTTTGCTTGTTCCTTCGGATAATCCGGGGACGAAACACGAACCAGTTTAACCCAATCCAAAGAAGAAAAGTCGAATAAGCAACAATTCTGAACAATAACGAGCTTTCCTGAATATACTCGTACATATAGAGACCTATTCCCACAGACAACGAAATGAAATAAAAATTCATCAGCCTGGTTTGCATAAAGTTTTCCTTACGCTTCACGGTAAGCAGCTCATTCAGATACTCCCGGTTGGACAACTCCTCATCTACAGTTCTATATAAAGGAATCATCTGATGCGTGAATGCAACAACAGTACCCACAGCCACGATTGTCAAAAGAATACCTATCTTCGTAACCAGCAATTGCGGCTTAAAGTATATCCAAACAAACACAGCAAAGCAGATGGCCGACCATAAAACCACATTAAGAACTACCAGTTCAAGAGCCTTCTTTCTTTTGAACTGGCTCATCTCCTTGAATAATCCGGAGCAGTCAGCGGCTGGTACAGCCTGTTTACGCCACAATCCTTTTATGTCAATGTCATTCTTCATACTCTTTAATTTTCTTTGTCAATAATGCTTTGATTCGATGAATTCTCACCCGGACATTCCCTTCTGACAGACCGGTGATTTTGGCAATCTCGGCCTGCCTGACATCTTCCAATTCGAGTGAGATAAGGATACGGTCCATCTCCGGAAGTTCGGCGATGAGTCTGTACAACAGACGGAGCTGCGGCCCGATATCCATACATTCTTCTTCGGGCAGGTCAGCCGGGAGAGCAACCGAGAGCATACGGCTCTGCCGCTCCAACTGACGAAGGCAATGATTGGTGGCAATACGGAAAACCCAAGTACCGACAGCTGCCTCATTTCTGAATGATGACATTTTCTGCCAAGCAACAACAAATGTCTCCTGGGCCATATCTTGAGCCATACTATAATCATTCACATATCCCATGCACAGACGGAACACCTTACTCCAATATTCTCTATATATAGCTTCAAATTCCACTTGTCATTCTTTTACAAAGTCGGTTACCTCATTCAGGAACCATTCCCTATCATCAAACATCACAAAATGCAGTCCCTTTCCGGCATACCTTACCCGCACTCCATACAAATTCCGATACTGTTCGTTTACAATAGATGCTATATTCTTGAAATGCGGTTCCAGCAGAACCAGAGCCGGAACGGCAATCTCTTTGATTCTCTCCCTTAAATCCGTGTTTGCAAAGTCACAATACATCGTGGCATACGTTCTTCTATCAGAAGCCACACTCCACCCCACGATTTCATCAAACTTCAAGGAGTCCGTCGTCAAGCCTGCCACACTCATCCGCTGCATCCTAACAAACTGTTCGTGCTCCATGGAAGTCATTCGAGCAATCATATCAGAACAATCTTTGTCTACTATAGACTTAAAATCAGGGTTGGTTAAAGCCATCAAACAAGGCAAAGCATCCACTATAACAATCTTTCCAACAAGTGTGGGAAAATCTGCTGCGACAGCAAGTGCCAGCCCTCCTCCCATACTGTGTCCTACGAGTATGGGATTGTCAATCCCTTCTTCCCTAATAAATGCCGCAATCTCGTTTTTCCAGCCTTCAAACGATGGATTTTCTTCCGCTGGAACACCGGCAAAACCTGCCATAGTCAATATGTAGCAGGTATAATGCGGTTCCAATTCCACCGCTGTCTCCCTCCAGACATCTCCCGAACTTGCAAAACCAGGGATAAAGATTACCGATTTCCCGCCTACACCCGATTTTATCACTGAAAAAGAATAACTTCCTGCAAAAGAGCAGACAGAAAATAAAAACAATACTGAAGTCAAAAATAACTTTTTCATCACTGTACATTTTTTTAATTCACCCTTTAGATACAGAAAGCTTAAAAATGTTACAATGCCTATCGCCCTATTTTCCGTTTATTCGACTTATACCATTAACCAGGGCAGTCACCTCACTAAAAAATGCAGGTGACCGCCGCCTCATCCTAATGACAATGGACGGAACAGTCACCTGCCTGACATATTCATAAATGTATTTACAACTTATTCACCGCCGCCACCGGAACCGCTGCCACCGCTCTTCACATCATCATTGCTGATAGTGCGCGCAGCCTTTTTCACGCTTGCCTTCAGCTCGCCGATACGGTAGCTGACACTTATGCCGAAGCGTTGGCGGCTGTACTTATAGTTGCTTTCACGTATAAAACCGTTGCCTTCGGTGGTGGAGCTTTGGTCCATATACTTCTTGAAGAAGTTGCTGGCAAAGGCAGACAAGGTGAGGCGCTTGTCCAAGAAGGACTTGTTGACGCTCAAGCCATAATCAAAGAAGCTGCTGCCCTTACCTTGCAGCATAATCCACGGCGTCTGTCCGAAGACATTCAGACTGATGCGCCAGTCATGGGGCAGTGTCTGCTGTGCACCGCCGTAGGCAAAGAGGCTCCAGCCATCGTTACGCATGCCTTCACTGCCCTCCAGATAAGAGTAATTGCCGCTCATGTTCATGTAGATACGTGTACGTGGAGTGGCATTCCAGTTGACGTAACCGTTTACACTGGCATAACGGGTCTTGCCGATGTTGGCATAGGTAGAATAAAGCACATCCTTGCCCGTGGGGTTCTTCAATCCCTCAATCTCCGTATCGGGCATGAGCCTTGTCACATTCTCGATACTGTTGTTGGTAAACGAGTAGCGGGCCGAGATATTGATGTTGAACTTCTGTGTGAAGTTACTGTAACTCAAGTTGAAAGCATGGCTCTTCTCACTGTCCAGCTCCGGATTACCCTGGCTGATATAGGAGGGGTCCGTATCATTCAGATAAGGATTCAGAGACCAGATTCCCGGACGATAGATACGCATGTTGTACCCCAAACGCAGATTGGACATATCCGTCAGCTTGTAGCCGATGGAAGCGGAAGGCACTACGTCGTCAAAGTTCTTTGTGAAATCCTCACCGCGGCCCACCAGATACTTCACATCTTGGATGGTATGCTCGTAGCGTAATCCCAAACGGCCCGAAAGTCTCTTCACCTTCAGTCCATATCCCAGATAGGCGGCGATAATATCGTTCAAATGCTTGTAGTGTGAACTCTGGTCCTTGTTGTATTCATACTTTCCGGTATCGTCCGCATCAAAACGGTCGTCTTCGGAGGAGTTGTTGCGCAGAATGTACTTGGCACCTGCCTCCAATGTATGCAGCTTGCCGATAGGCGTGGTATAGTCGGCCTGGAACGTATGCTCCGTGGTATTCTGCTCACCGTCGTTATGCTGGTTCTTCAAACGGTTCAGATAGTCTGCCCAATCGGGGTTATAGCCATTGTCTATTTCATATTCCGTATAGGAATCCGACGTTTGCGGACGGGTGTTTATCTTGTAGGAGAACGTCAGCATGCGGTCCTTGACCTTGAACAGACGCTGGTAGTCGATACCTCCGTCGATGGAATACCAGGAAGACTTGCTGCGGTTGAAGGCAGAGTAGCTGTAAATGGGAGCAGCGTTTATGTTCTCCGGAAAAGTAGCGATGTAGTCCGTAGAGCCGTTACTCTTGTTCCCGCCGCCCCAAAGTCCGAAAGACATGGTGACCAGGCGTAATGTATCTATTTCGTAGCTGGCCTCCATGCTGCCCGACTGGAAAGAACCGTGTCCCTTGTTGCTGCCGTCATAGTCCAGATTGGAAGAATTCTCCGTAACAGCTTCCGGTGTCACATGCTGGCTACCACTGCTGTAGTTGCGGGGCTGGTCGTTGTAATTGTAATTGTAGCGGGCGCTGACGGTCAGCTTTCCGCTCTTTATGGTACCGAATGCCCCGCCGCCTGCACCGCGGTTGCTGACGTTGGCACTGAACGTAGCCGTATAGCCTTCGAGTCCGCTGCCCACGGTGACGATGTTCAGAATACCGCCCACACCCTCGGCGTCATACTTGGGGCCGGGATTGGTTATCACTTCAATATGCTTGATACTGTTTGCAGGCATACTTTTCAGCACTTCCGTCGGGTTGTTGCTCATCATGTTGTTGGGCTTTCCGTTGACATATACCTTAAAGCTGCTACTCCCGTTCACCTGAATATTGTCCTCGCCATCCACCGTTACCAACGGTACCTTGCGAAGCATTTCCAGCACGGAGTTCGACTGGGCGTCAGGGTCATCCTGCACATTGTACTCTATCTTGTCGATATCTGCCTTCACCAGAGGCTTCTGTGCCACTATTTCCACCTGCCCCAGCTCATTGGAGGCATCTACGATATACAGCGTGCCGAAGTCCACCAGCTTCTCCCCTGCCTTCACAGAAAAGTCCTTCACGATGGGAGTACGTCCCACGGAAGTGATGGTCATCACGAAGTTGCCCGTACCGGGTACTTTCTCCTGGAACTGGCCTTTCATGTCCGTTACCAGCATTTTCAGCGCCTTTGCAGGGGCCTCTTTCTTCACGATTTTAATGGTAGCATAAGGTTCACCCTCCTGGGTGAGTGAGTCGAGCAAAATTCCTTTAACCTGGAAAGAAGTGTTTGCCGTGTTTTGCGCTGCAAGCAGTCCCGAAATCATCAGCATCCATAGCAGCACAGTCCATTTTGTTCTCATTGCGTTTTTATATTTAGTGACTATTCATGTTTATTGTCTTGGTATTAGACGTTTCCCGTTCGAGTTTTGTCACAATGAATTCGGCAAAAATAGCCCCTTTTTCATGCATTTACGAGACTTTCGGAGTTAAAAAAGCAAAAAGAAAGCAATTTAGAGAAAATAGAAGAAAAGTAACAGACAGATATTTGCGGCAATAACAGAGCCGAATCCCCCCAATATCCACGGCCGCAAAGGGCTTTTTCCACCGGCAAAGAATAACGCGTAGCACATGTTTACCGCTATATTGCTGACAATAGCCTGCATGCTGCAAGCCGTAATCACCAGCACCGCCACACTGCCCGTTCCTTGAAGCAGGTTCAGGATGAAAGGAGTAATGTCACTGAACCCCGAAATGAAAGAGAGCAAGTTCAGTCCACCCGTGCCGGCATACACCAGCGTATAGTGGGTCAAGATAGTGAACACCACAAACAGCATGGCAAAAATCAGCGCTACCTTGAACTCCAACGGATTACTGCTGTCCTCGTCCTCCGTGGTCTGCGTGCCGTCGTCCACCCGTTTCCGCTTGGAATGCAGATACCATGCCACGGCTGCCGTTACCACCGACATTATCAGCAGGTAGGGATAAATGGCCAGTAGCGTCTCCCGGCTGAAAATACCTATCAATATCAAGAAACGGAGGAACATCATGCTGACCGCCAACAACATGGCTGCCACATATTCGGGAGCATCCTGCACAGAAGCCTTACGGCTCTTTCGCGCCAGTACGGAAATGGTAGCCGTGCTGCTGTACAAGCCTCCCACGATGCCCGAAACCAGAATGCCCGACTCATGGAAAACGTAACGCTTCAACAGATAAGAAAGGTAGGAAATGCCCGATACAACCACCGTGGCCAGCCAAATACTGTATGGCGTCAGGTTGATGCCGGGAATAAGATTCTCATTGGGCAGCATCGGCAGGATAATGCCGCTGATGGCAAGGAACTTGGCAAGCGTAATCATCTCGTCGTTCTTCATGCGCTGGGCCAGTTCCGTGAAGGTGTGTTTCAGCTCGGTGAAGAGCAGGACGGTCACTATGACCATGACGTAGAACCACGACGGCTGCGTGGCCACAATGGGAGCAATGCAGTAGGTGATGAGTGCAATAATGATGGTGGTTACTCCGAACACATGGTACTGTGACTGCTTCACATAATAGTTCAGTCCGAGCAGCAGTCCCAGAATGGCTCCTCCTCCCATGAACAGACGATAGCCCGTAGGGTCGAGGATATAGAGCAGATAGCCCAGAATGCCTATAAAAGTGAAGGTGCGGTCGGTACCGAAAAGCGTAGTTTCCCCTTCGCGCTTCAAGCTGATTTTACGCTGTGAAAGCCCGATGAGTAAAGAGAATACGGTGACCAAAAGGAAGGTGACCAGTTCTCTTGGCAGGTAGTCGTAAAGTTTCTCCATGACGATTAAACAAGTACGGCATACAATTGGTTTGCTACCACGTGGTGAAAGGGTGTTTCATCAGTTGCGAGTTATAGTAGCGGACGTCTCCCGTCACCTCCCGTCCGATGAATGCAGGTTTCACGAAAGGCTCGTCTTCCGAGGAGAGTTCCACCTCAGCCACAGTCAGCCCTTCGTTCTCGCCATAGAATTCATCCACCTCAAAGACGTGCTGTCCGCTGCGCACCAGGTAACGGGTCTTGTCGATGACACCCGGTTCGCACAGTTTCAGCAATTCCCGCGCTTCGCACAGCGGAATTTCCTTTTCCCACTCGTAGCGGCTCGTTCCCGATTCATTGGATGCACCCTTGATGGTGAGAAATCCCCGTTCATCGCGGATGCGCACCCGTACTGTCCGTCCACGTGCACTGCTGATGTATCCTTGTACGATACGGCTGTGTGCATACGCTTGTGGCTTGTATTCTCCCGTCACGAGGAATTTCCGTTCTATCTCCTGCGGCATGTCGTTTCCAGTGATTTTATCAGCCCCAGTAAGAGTAAGCCACAAACATGGCGATGACCAATACAATGGCTATTACTCCCATCGTCATCATCACTTTCTTGGCTTGTTGCTCTTCCTTCTGGCTATGCATTGCTTTCTTTTTACTTTTTCCCATGGTGTGTTTTATAGTTTAAAGTTCAACGATGAACAAAGTAAGAAGAAATTCGGGAAGAATGCAAATGAAAGGGAGAAAATTTATTCGCCGCTTCCTGCAAACTCCATCAGGTAAGCTTTGATAAAGCCGTCTATCTTTCCATCCATCACGCCATTCACATCACTGGTCTGGAAGTTGGTACGGTGGTCCTTCACGCGGCGGTCGTCGAAGACGTAGCTACGAATCTGGCTACCCCATTCGATTTTCTTCTTACCGGCTTCCACCTTTGCCTGCTCGGCCATGCGGTGCTGGAGTTCCTTGTCGTAAAGCATGGAACGGAGAAGACGGAGAGCGTTCTCGCGGTTCTTGGGCTGGTCTCGCGTCTCGGTATTTTCAATCAGGATTTCTTCCTCTTCGCCCGTATATGGGTCCTTATACTGATAGCGCAGACGGACACCGGACTCTACCTTATTGACGTTCTGTCCACCGGCACCACCACTTCGGAAGGTATCCCATGACATGCGGGCAGGTTCGATGTTCACCTCGATGGTATCATCTACCAAGGGAGTGACAAACACGGATGCAAAAGAAGTCATGCGCTTGCCTTGGGCATTGTAGGGCGAAACACGCACCAAGCGGTGTACACCGTTCTCACCTTTTAGGTAGCCGTAGGCATAATCGCCGGAAATCTCGATGGTACAAGTCTTGATACCTGCCTCATCTCCTTCCTGAAGGTTGGCGATGGTGGCCTTATAGCCGTGAGTCTCGGCATAGCGCAGATACATACGCATCAGCATGCTTGCCCAGTCCTGGCTCTCCGTACCACCGGCACCTGAGTTGATTTTCAGCACACAGTCCATCTGGTCGGCTTCCTCTCGAAGCATATTCTTGAGTTCGAGAGCCTCGACAGCAGTGATTGCCTTGACATAGGCATCGTCCACTTCCTCTTCAGTCACCAGTTCGTCTTTGTAAAAGTCGAAAGCCAGTTGTACCTCATCGGCCAAGGTCTTTACCTCATTGTAGCCGGAAATCCATTGCTGCAAGCCTTTCACTTTCTTCATCTGAGCCTCGGCAGCCTTCTGGTCGTCCCAGAAACCGGGAGCCTGGGTGCGGAGCTGCTCTTCTTCCACTTGTATCTTCTTTCCTTCAATGTCCAGATAGCGGTTCAACGCCTCGGTACGTTCTTTGATATCTTTCAGTTGTTCTGCGGTAATCATATATGCATTTACAATTTAGGAAGTGCAAAGGTATAAAAAAACACATAATTCCGCAATTGTCAATCCAATAAGTAATACTAACAGCAAATGATTTCACCAGAACACCCTAAAGATTTATTCAAAAAACAAGGTGCCGAAAAAGGCCGGACAGTGAAACATGGGGTGTTCCAGCCGGATAGGACTCCAAGAAAGGAAATGGGGAGTCTGGAGCTTGTCACCACACTTGTAGAAATTCCCTCTCATTGTTTTCCCATCCAGAGAACCGACGGAATGCTGGAAGAAAGCAGAAACGGGAATAACCATGACCAGTTCCCAGCTGCACTCGCCCAAACGTTCCTCGAAAGGTTCGCCGCCCAACGAACTCCAACGTTTCACCATGCCCAGCACCTCCTGACTCGCCGTGGGACGGCGCTCATTGACTGCACCTCCCTGAATCAGTAGTCTGCCGACGCAGTTACATTCGAAATTGTAATAGCGGTCATCACCTTCGGGAGATACGAAGAATTCCACACAAGCATCCTCCCATACCCGGCCATTGTCTCCGGAAGCCACTGCACGCACACTGGCTTCCTTCACTTTGTAGTGGAGCAGGATTTCGCGCCCCGTATGGGCTATGCGGAAACTCACTTCCGGCTTATAGGGGTAATCTTTCCAGTTGACCACATCAAGGGGCTGAAACTCTATCCCGTTCCCGTCCAGCAAGGACGGCACAGCCCCACCTTCCGGTGAAGCCGTACACATTACTTTCCTTACGGGCAAACTCTTTCCACTCTGAGCATTGCAATAAACCATGCCTACCATCGAAAACACAAAGAGCAGAAAGAGTTTGCTCCCGTAATCTCTCACTATCATAAAACGTCCTTTCATTTCTTAGAAGAATCCTTGTCTGCCACTGTCACATCCCATCCGGAAACGACATCGCCGTAAAGATAGAACGTCACGTCAAAAGTAGTCTTGCTATTATTGTCTACCACCTGATAACAGCGCGTTGCGTCGTAGGAATCCACCTCCTTGTACTCGCCCAATGCCAGCGGAGCCGGCTCTTCCTTACCGGCAGCCGTGGCTATGATTTGCTGCATGCGTTCCTGCATCAGTTTCATAATGCCTTCGTGTTTGAACGGATCCGGTTCGGCCACCTTAGGATAGGTTGCCTTTATCACTCCACCGTTGGCGGCACGCACGGCTCTGACACTGTCCGTATAAGCCTTGAACTGCTTCTTCACCTCCGGAGAACGCAGACCGAGCATCGTAAACACGGCAATTCCCTGGGCGCCGTTGTTCAAGGCGGCATCCATGCACTCAAACATCATCGGCCCGTCCGTGGCGGTCATGCCACAATACAGCGTCGTCATGTCGTTCTTGTCGCGTGCATTCTCCACCGTACAGTCGGAAATGAAGCTGGCATCGCCCGTATAGAAAGTATGGTAAACCATCGGGAATACAATGTCAAGATTCCATTTGCCCCAGTCCTGACGTACCATGCGCGAGGACATCTTCGGAGTAGGGAACGGAGAGGCAGCCATTGTCTTGCCGTAGGAGTGTACCACTTCGGCAATCATATTGGCCACTTCGGTTATCTGGTCGCAACGGAACTGACGCCACTTCACATCAAGCGAAGGGTCTTCCTGTTCGCGAGGGTCATAACCATGCTGCTCCTTGAACTTCTTGAGCATTTCCGGATGATAGCCGTAATCCCATGCAGCGTATTCACGGTCCTGCACAATGCCGTAGCGAGGCCACAAGGTAGTAGGAAGCACCACATCCACAAAACGGTGGTAGTCGATGGCAATGCCGTTCAAACCTTCCACTTCGCAATAGGCCTTGATTTTCTCCTTGATGAACTCACGGACTTCGGGCAGTGCCGGGCAAAGGAATTTGTAATAGCCTACGTAGGCGGTAGTGTCTGCCAGGCTCTTGCCGTTACGGTTCACACTGAACCATTCGGGATGTTCTTTCAATATTTTGTCACGGTCGTGTTCCAGATTCATGGTCCATAGCCAGGCATACACTTCGATTCCGTGTTTATGGGCAATCGGTATGGCTACCCGGTAATCGTCGGGAGTCGGTGCATTCAGCATGATTCCGTCCATGCCGATGTCGTTCATCACTTGGCAAATGGAGTCGAAGTTCATACCGGGACGATAGTCCAGCCACGTCCAGAACATGGGATATTCTTTGTTTGTCTCTTTAGTTCCCTGCTGGCACGAAAACAGGCCCAGCGCCAGGAACAGCAATAAGAATGCAGGTAAAAAGTTCTTTTTCATTCTATCTAAATTTTAAGTTTAACGTGCAGTTTTTCCATCACCCAGGTAACGCCGATTACCACAAAGGCAAAGCAGAGGCAATTGACCAGTCCCATGAATCCATGCGTAAACCAGTCCGGCAGGATAACACCGGTCACATCGGCGAATCCATAAAAGACATAAGGCACCAGATAGGTAGTCAGCGTAGCCGTTCCGGCAGGGCGTATCAGATTGAACCAGCCCGTGACCTGATGACTGACCAAGCAGCCAAGCACCGTATAGAGTGCCACGGAAATGGCAGTTACATAGAACACCCAGGGAGGAGTGCCGCCTATCTTGGCTACAATCCAAAAATGATGCGCCCCTATCCCGGCCAACAGAAGCAGGACAGCAGCCGTCAGCCCGTTGCGAAGTTTCCAACCGTCACCCTTGTCGGCATAGCGGGCACTGAGAATGGAAAGGATGATACCTCCCATTGTAAATGCGGGCAAAGCTCCGTTGCCGATGTGCAGGATGCCCAGCATACCTTGATAGAAGTTACGTTCGGGAAAGGTAAGAATGGCCTCGCCGCCAAAGCTTTCGCGCAAAGGCGTGCCCAACAGACATATCAGAATGAAGACTCCCCAGATGGGCAGCAGATACTTCAACCGGTCACGGCTGAAGAAATAAATCACGGCACATACCAGATAAGTCCAGCCGATGGATCCCAATATTCCCCAATAAGCCCCGAATACACCTTCCTGCGGATTGCGGAAGGTAAAGGCAAGGTAGAGAAGAACCAATACGCCGATTATCTTGAAAGCACGGAAAAGGTTCTTCTGAGTACCGGAAGCCGGTTTCGGATATTGGTTCCACACGCCGATAAAGCCTATGGCCATCAAGAACCAGTATACCCCTATCGGATAGGGAGCTTCCGGTGAAAGCCGGAACTCCGAGTTTGTGATGAATGCCCCCATCACCAGCAAAGCAAAGGTGCGGGAAAGGATATGTCCTAAGGTGGATTCTGCCGAAAAGCCTTTGGCATATCTGCGTTCGATGGCGTATGGTATGGACATTCCCACTGCAAACAAGAAGCAGGGGAATACAATATCCGCCAGTCCCATAAAGTCTTCACCATAAACGGCATGTTCCAGCCAATGGGGTACGTCATGCACTTTCCAGAAGTCATTGACGAAAATCATGGTGAACATGGTCAACGCCCTCAGCATGTCAATGGCCGGATTGCGCCGTGAATAAACAGTCTTGTCACTCATATCATCTTGCTTTAGAATTCGGAAACCAACATCAGCCATCTGGCAGCCGAAGAGCCCCAGACTTCCTTATAAGTAGCCGTATTGAACTGCGGCCAGTAGGGAGCATCTTCATTGAAATAAGACTGCATACCTACGGGTATCTCTCCTACCGTTTCTCCGGGCAGTGCCGTATAGAGCTGCGGATAGTTGCTGCCCTCCCCATAAATCATGGACTGTCCGAAAGGATTCCTGCCTACAACCCAGAAGAGCTGCTGTTCGGCAATGTCTTTCAGTTCCTTGTCCTTCAACACTCTGGCGCAAATGGCTGCGGCTTTTCCGGTAGACAAATGTACGGCAATATTTCCTTTGAACGAGAACCAGACGGGGAATATACGCAAGTAATGCTCCTTATCCAGACGGATACCGTTCTCGAGCTGTTCTTTGAAATCCTTCGCAGCACCACTGCGAATGCCTACCTGGACGGCGTAGAAGTTGACGGAGTCCTTCACTTCATCCTTGTGATAGATGCCGCTGGGCACCATTCCATAAGGATATACATACTTCATGATGTTCTTCAGATAACCGCCATAGAGTTTCATGGCACGAATCCACTGCTCATACTCGGCATGACGGGGCTGCGTTTCGCAGAGGGCGGCAAGGGCTTCCATGTAGGCATAATCGCGAGACTGATGAGTATAGTGTACAATGGACTTCTTTGCCAAATCGCGATAGAAGAAGCCGCAGGTCTTGTCTTTGTCTTTCAACGGTTCGGTGCGCTGGCACTGCAAGGTGTAGCGGATGGCTTTTACAGCCTCATCGGCATACTGCTGTTCGCCGGTCAGCTTATAGAGCATGCTGGCCGCCCATGAGATGTTGGCGTGATACTGGCTCTCGGATGCCATGGCGGCATGTCCCCCACCCTTCTTTATCAGCTCGGCAAAGCCAAGTTCGTTGAAGCGCTTCATGGCATAGCCGAAGTCTTCCTTTGCAATCTTCTTCAGATTACCCTTAAGCGACTCGTCATTTTCAATCCTCATGGAGGCATACGCTTCAATTCCTGCAAGCAGGAAATTCTCCAAAGCTCCGTTATGGACAAGCAGTTCGCGGCGACCGGCATCATCGTCGGTGCCCACCTTACCGTCGGTCCATAGGTTGGTGCCCCATGTCTGTGCACGGTAGCCATCGCCCAGACGGGTCTTCATCACATAGTCCATTCCCCACAAAGCCTCTTCCATCAGGCGGTTGTACAAGTCTATATTGCCTTTTTCTTTGGCACGTTCGGCCATCAAGAGCAAGGAATAGGCTATCTCTCCCGTCTGTAAGGTCTGTTGGGACATATCGGCGGCATCGTGCCATCCTCCGTTTATAGGAATGATATGTCCGTTGTAAGTGGCATGCAGGTCATTATGACAAGCCCCGTGCTTTCCGGGAACGGGATAACCGCAACGCTCGCAGAACAGGAAGTTCACCATACGCCAGGCAGAATCATCCCACACATCCTGATGGATATAGAAAGGCAAGGTGGTGACATCCCCTACCTGAATGACGTAACGGCCTTGTGTCTTGAAGTCCGAGAAGTCTATTGTCTCGAACTCTCCCAGGCCGGTCTTTTCCTTACGAACGGGACCGGTATAAACAATGGCCTGCGTAGCGGCATCCTTCAACTGGAACTGTCCGCCGTGCTTTTCCACATTGACAATGGCGCTTTTGGGGCTCTCTATACTATAACCGGTAGTAGAGAAGATGATGCGATTCTGTGCAGGCATCCAGCCTTTCACGGTTTCCGGGTTCTCCACCTTCTGAAGTTCCACGGCATCTACATCGAAGCGAAGGAAGTCGCCCATAGTACGTTCTTTGCCGAACACTTCGATGGCAAATGAAATCTTGGTTACCTTGTCGCGCGCCAGTCCGGACATCTCGACGAAGCATTCGTTCCATTGGTTATTTTTCAGATTGATTTCGTGGTAGCCTTCCCGACCGTAAATGTCGGGTACTTTTATTTCTCCGTCATTCTCCACATAAAGGTTGAGGTAGATGCTGCGTGCTCCTTCGCACGTGGGATAGATATAGAACTTCAGGCGGTTGTAACCTTCCCAGTTCACACCTCCTATATCATAAGAGGCCATGCAAGTGCCGCGTCCCAAACCCCAGCCAAGAATCTTCTCCGGATGGGCGGGAGCTTCCAGACGCAGACTGTGCTTGCCGGACTTGCTCCGTTCGTCAGTCAAACCAATCTTACCGATGCCCTTATGCGACCATTTGGAGAAATCCTCCATATCACACAGCATCACGGTTTCCAACACTTTCTTTTTCAAGCCGAATGTTTCGAAAGCCTTTGTCTCGTCGAGCGGTAACGGACTGTGCACGTAGCCCGTGCTGACGATGTCGGCTTTCAACTTTTCATCTACCTGGGCATGAAGCAAAACGCAGCAACCGATAACTAAATCAAAAAGCAAAAAGATAAGTTTTATTACATTCTTCATCATATTATAATTATTAAGTTATAAGGTGATTAAAGCATAAAGGAGAAGAAAATTAGTACAAATATATGAGGAACTATGCCTAATCTCAATTTTCAACAAGTCTTTGAATAGTTGTTTGAGTGGCATACTCTCTACTAATACAATAAGTTTCTCCATATACAGTAGTAACATATGCCCTAAGTTCAGAAGTTACAGGACTACCAAAAATAACTTTAGCAGCATCTCCTTCGGAAGCAAGCAAAAACATGCCTGTAGTCCCCCATTCATATTTCAGAATAGGGTGATTGCCGACAACACGTACCATATACACGTCAACTCCAAAGCGCTTTACCTCTGTTGGGTAATTAACAAAATCTCCTTCAAAAAATCGAGGATACAAATAACTTATCGCTGATTTATCTCCCTCACTAAACCCAGACCATTGATATTCGGCAGTTCCTCCATTCATCACAGAATAGGGATCTGAATCAAAAGTTCCAGTAATACCATTGGCCACAGATTCACCCAATGATTTCCAATTTGTATGCCTTAGTCCGAAGCAATGTCCCAACTCATGTACCATATTATATATCTTCTGAAGTCTTGGAATGGTTTTGTTATAATCATAATCCAAATTTATCCAAATAGAGGAACCTGGTTTTCCATTCATAGGCCAAGAGCCTGCCGCAATAGTATTGTTCGGTAAAGGAGCGCTAGCATCACTACGGATGAGTATATCCGGATTGGCAGCTGTAGTATAAGTCATTTTAAGGTTACTAAGAGGATTCCACAGATTGATGGCTTCCTGTATTTCATCTCGCCAATCATCCACACCTGATGCAGGTATCGAGCTATCAACACCAACGGTAATTGCTCTTTGTTTGGGGTGACCAATTAAACCGGTAGTATGATAAGCCTGCCTTGTTTGTGGTTGACTATAAGTGACAAGTTTACTTTTTTCAAGGTATATATCACCTTGAATAAGATAACCTGACTTCAACTCTACCACATCTAAAGTATCGAATCCAAGTGATTGGATTATACACATACCATCTTCTATTGAAACGCTTTGCTGTTCTTCTTGTTCTTCAAAGTCAACAGTTTCCAACTCATTATAACAAGCGCTCATAAACATTAAAAACATAGAATAGCATAATATAAACAAGCCATTCACGAGATATTTTGAATTCATAATAATCAATTATTATATTAAACAAAAAATACATAAAGGGAAATATGAAATATGTTTTTCATACTTCCCCTTAAAAAAACATGCTTCAAAAAGTCCTCATCACTTAATCTCTATGATAATAATGCGGATTAGAAGTTCGGTTTATCTACATCCCAGAAGATGCGAGTACCGCCATTGTCCGGTCCGCCCAACATTTCGACGGCTTTGGCATAACCGGTAGGATTATTGCCTTTTTCATTGATGGTGAAGGGTAAACGGCGTGGGCCAAGATCTGTATCAATCTCACCTTGACTGTAGTTCACCATTACCGGGAATAATTTGGGATAACCAGTGCGACGTATCTCAGCCCAGCCATTCATACCTTCAGGATAAATAGCAATCCAGCGTTGTGTGGCAATCTTAGCAAATTTTTCCTCGTTACTCAAAGACTCGTCCCATTTAGCAGTCACCTTGCTCTGGCCTTCAATGCTGGCAGCGGGAATAACGGGGTCTACATACGCTGCAGCAGTAGTCGTACTGCTTAAATAATCGCCCACAGCGGCTCCCCATTGTTCGAACGATGTCCGTATACCCTTTTCATACAAGCTCTGAGCGGTGCCCTTACCATTTACATCCCAACCACGCAAAGCAGCTTCGGCTTCCAACAAAATGGTTTCGGCAGCAGTTGCCAAAATAGCAGGAGAGGTTTCTGTCAAGTTGGGTCGACTTACAATCGCCTTATAGGCATCCGAAAACCCTTCTTCTTCCAGTCCTTTAATACCAAGACGAATACCAAAATATTCACTCTTGCTGTTCTGTGTAGCATACTTATCAAGACGCGCATCGCCCATACCAGACAAGATAGAAGGAATATTAGCGCCTAAAACACCATCTCCATAGTTGAATGCAATACCGTAAAGCGGATTGACATAACCGTTTCCTGCAATGCCGAAATTAGCATCATTGGTTTCAATCAATCCATTACTATCGTTCATGGCAGCTTCCGCCTCACTTTTTGCCCAAGCAGCATCATACTTCACAATACGCATGGCCAAACGCAAACGAATGGTGTTACACAACTGCGCCCATTTGTTCAAGTTACCTCCATAGGCATAATCAAACATCATAAACGAAGCCACATCCTTTTCTTTAGCAGTACGCAGCACGTCTGCAGCTTCTTTCAATTCTTCAAAGAATTTTTTATAAGCATCCTGTCCTGAATCATACTCACCACCAGTAGCCGATTCGCCATAGTGAGAATAGATAATACATCCGTATTGGTCGGCAAGACGCGACATAGCTATTACGCGGCAGATGGTATTGATAGCCTCGAAATGGGCATACGTCTCCATATCGTCTTTGCACTTGTTGGTGATTTTCAAGCTTTCCACCATTACGTTTCTATAAGCATAATCCCAACAGTTGTCATTCCATCCTGCATTCATGGCATAGGTCACATTACTTACATTGCCGGCAAATGCAGTAGCCGTACTGATATAGCCTGACCACAAATCGGCATTCAAATTTTGAATAAGCTGATATTCCCATACATTGACACCTGCATTTTTATTATAATAGATAGACTGCATCATGGGAATGAAGTGCATACCAATGTAGTTGTTATCTTGTTTTAGTTCTTCATCGCTCACTCCCTTCGGATTAGTGTTCATATCCTCGAACGCTCCCGTACATGCCGAGAATAAGGTAGCTGCCAGCAGCGCTACAGCTGTAAGTCTAAATATATTTTTCATAATCATATCTACTGTTTAAAAATTAACTTTCAAGTTGAACCCAATCGAACGGTTGGTAGGCATACCAAACACATCAACTCCTTGCAGACGGTTGCTGGTAGAAAGCATGCCATCAGGATCATATGGAGCATTGTTCTTGAAGAAGAACAGGTTGCGGCCTACAAGTGAAACCTGTGCGTTCTTAATGACACCAGTCTTTGCCAACCAAGCCTGAGGCAGACTATAGCCAATGGAAAGTTCGCGCAAACGTATGTTGGTAGCACTGTACATATAATGCTCGGTCACACCCGCACGGCCACCAACCTGATTATAGAAGCCTTCCACATCTGTAATTTGACGGCCTTCCAGCATCACGTAACCACGGTCACGAGCATCACCCGTTGCCTTGCTTACTCCCTGCTGATCGAGGTCGGCTTCCGTCAAAGACATCACTTCACCTCCAAAACGTCCATCAATCAAGAAGTAAAGAGAGAAGTCCTTCCACGTGATTGTATTGCTCCACCCCAAGTTAAAATCAGGAGTAGAATTACCCAGTTTCACCGGATTTGTCTTATCCACCAATGGAAGTCTATCACTATCTTTTTGTCCTTCTTTTGCAGGTTCATACTGAATATTGCCTTTTTCGTCACGTACAAAAGTAGTACCGTAAATGTCACCAAACGAACCACCTACTTCTAAACGACTCCATACATTGTTACTTTCGCCACCGCTAAATGTAAAATAACCAAAGTCATCACCAGCCAGTGCCTTTGCTTCGTTCTTATTGGTTGCAAAATTAACACCGGTTTTCCAGCGGAAATCCTTAGTCATGACAGGAGTTCCATTCAACATAACTTCGACACCGGTATTCTGAATATCACCGGCATTGATGTAATATCGGGCGTATTGTGAACCTGACGGAGCATCCAACGTAAAGAGTTGATTCTTTGTATTAGTCTTATAATAAGTGAAGTCGAACTCCAAGCGGCTATTGAAAAAGCGCCACTCAGTACCAAACTCAATGGAAGTAGTCATTTCCGGTTTCAGTTCTGCAAACGGAGCTGTACTGTTGAAATTGATGCTACCACTCTTTGTAATGGAGTTGAGAGGATTTGAAGTATAAGTATTCAAACCGTTACCCACCTTTGACCATGCACCGCGAATCTTACCTAAATCAATCCAAGAAGGTAATTTCAATGTTTCGTTCAGCAACCATGTCACACCTACTGACGGATAGAAAAAGCCTTTGTTTTTGTATTTGGTAAATGCCAATGTTGAAGTCCAGTCGTTACGTGCTGTCACGTCCACATAAATCTGATCTTTGAAGCCTACCTGACCGGTGAAGAACACACTCTGGCTTTGAGTATGGGTTTTCCAATCGGTCAATGAGCCCTTGTTCAAGGAGCAGTTCTGCATAGTGAATACGTTGGGCACAGAGAGTATACCCGGATAGGAATCGAAACCTGTACCGTTTCCTGTATAATCGTTGATGCTGGCACCTACCGAAGCATTGACACTGAAGTTAGTGAATTGCTGTTGATAAGTAAACAAAACATCCCCATAAGAAGAAAGGCTACTTGATTCACCGTAGATGTAACGACCGTTAGTTCCTGTTCCAGCCGGATTCATACCACACAACACCGGGCTGGTACCTGCATACATACGTGTATTATTCTTGTCTACAACATAGTCGGCACTACCACGAGCCTGTATACTGAACAGGTCATTGAACTTATACTTCACACTCAGATTCAACAATGTACGATAACGGGTATCCTCATTCGGAACCTTATTAATCAACCAATAGGGATTCTGCTCCATATCAGTACCTTGAGATTTATACCAGTTCTGGTCCATTATGTTACGACCGGCATTAAGAATCTGATAATTATCTTTGTAGTAGTTAAAGTCCTTTCCACCTTCAACACCACCACGCGGGAAGTGATAAAGACCTACCAAAGGATTCATGTAATAACCTCCCGAAGTAGTACGGTTATTCCCCCTTTGATACATCGCATTGATATTGGCATCAACAGTCAGTTTGTTATTGAGGAAGTTGGCAGTTTCGCGAAAATTGAAATTATGCTTCACCAAGCTATTACCTTCCACCACGCCCTTGCCGTAAGTATTAGCATAGGAAAAGTAAGTTTGCATAGCTTGCGAACCCATGCTCAACGAGAGCGAGTTGATAGTAGTGACACCTGTTTTGAAGAAATCGTCTGTATAGTCGGGACTACCTTTGATATCACTGCCCCAACTGGTTGACACACCCGTATAGTGATTCTGGAATTCGGGAATACCGTATGCAGCTATATCGAAAGTGGTGCTGGTATTGAAACTGATACTGGCGCGTCCTTCCTTGCCCTTCTTAGTGGTAATAATCACCACACCATTGGCAGCCGAACTACCGTAAAGTGCAGCAGCGGCAGGGCCTTTCAATATGTTCATGCTCTCAATATCATCGGGATTCAGATTGGAAATACCGTCGCCACGGTCGTAGTTACCACTGTCGTTGTCTCCGCCGATAGTAGTTGAGGTATTTTCGTTGGTAGATGAACCGAACGGTACACCGTCTATTACATACAACGGCTGGTTACTTCCGCTTACCGAACGGTTACCACGGATAATCACTTTGGAAGAACCTCCCAAACCGGAAGAACTCTTATTAATCTGCACACCTGCCGTCTTACCGGCCAATGCATTCATCATATTGGGGTCTTTCACACGTGCCAGTTCATCACCGTTTACCACCTGGGTAGAGTACGTCAGTGATTTTTCTTTCTTTGCGATACCCAATGCCGTTACCACCACTTCATCCAGCAGCTTGGCATCATTCTTTAATGTGACTCTTATCGTCCCCGGAGTGATGGGAACTTCTTGTGTTATCATACCTACGAAAGACACTTGCAGGATTTTCGCACCTGCGGGCGCATCTGTAATAGTGAATTTGCCGTCTAAGTCTGTTACGGCTCCGGTAGTGCTTCCTTTTACCAATACGGAAGCTCCGATAATCGGTTCATTGTCCTCAGCTGAAATAACGATACCGGTAATGGGGGAATTTTGGGCTGCTACCCAACCGATGGCTGCCAGCAGGCAAACCAAGGTCAGCATAATTCTTTTTTTCATAAGCTGTTTTTCGGAAAATAAATATTAGATTAAATGTGTGTTAAGTTAATAAACAGATTCTGATGGGGTCTGTCTTTCCGATTGACAAGCAGGGTTGAATGTCAATCTCATTTGTTTCTTTTTGTATGCTACATAGGCTATTAGAATGTTACGGTTAATACTCGAACTTATTAAAATGTCTCTTATTCTGCAGATTTCTTTTTAAGCTTCGTATATAAAACCGGGTAGAGAACCGCAACCCTATCGAGAAACAGAAGTTTCTTTGCTAATAAAAGTTAATCGGGTTCGGAAGAAGAAGGAAAAACTAATACGATTTTCTTAATGTTGCCCTCACCGCCCTCACTCACTTCCCGAACCGCCCTGTTCATCGGCATTACATGGGTGAGTGAGGGCAAATAAAAAGGGTGAGGGCAAATTTTGCCCTCACCGGTGTTCGGTCTGTCCCGTTCCCTTGCTTTCTCTTGTCTCGTCCCCTTCTTTCTCTTGTTGTGTCCGCTTCTTTGTCTTATAGAGGCTTTGAGTTTCTGAGCGGCTCACTATAGTGGTCTGACTCGTTCACTATAGTGAACGGAGTTGTTCACCATAGTGAGCTGATTTGTTCACCCGAGTGAGCCGACAATGAACAAAGGCTGTTTCGGGGACAGACACCAAGCGTTTGAGGGATAAAGCAACGGGGAAAGACGGACTGAACAAGGGGAGCGTTCCGGACTACGTGCTTGAATCCCGTGACAGATGACAGACGGTTCTTCCCCTTTATCTTTGAAGAAGCTGTTTTGAAATGATAAATCCCCATTTATCGTAAGCGCCTAAGTAAGTACATCTTCTACAGTTCATTTTCCCTCCTTACTTTTGC
>OIWQ01000218.1_pt1 | contig 73779 bp, 69 predicted proteins | sample 1587571 | NCBI WGS metagenome assembly OIWQ01 (sample SAMEA3888910, study PRJEB22519) | human gut metagenome | biome: human gut; feature: human-associated habitat; material: faeces | place: Denmark | collected 2010
GAGCACCTCCTTGCCAAGGAGGGGGTCGCGAGTTCGAATCTCGTTTTCCGCTCCATAGGGGCATAGTTCAATGGTAGAGCAACGGTCTCCAAAACCGTCGATCTGGGTTCGAGTCCTAGTGCCCCTGCCATAGCAAGCGCAGCCTGAGAGTTCAGCTCTTAGGCTTTTTTCATGTCTGCGTTTAGCAAGATACTACTTTATTAGCAAATAGTTTATGCAAGGCTTTGTCGCTAATCCCTTTACCTTGCATCTTACAAGCTTTTCTGTAACTTTCAAGACAATTTTATTGACAGTGTGACGGAAAAAGCATATAATAAAATAGTTTAGTAATACTGTGAAAGGATGCACTTGACAAGCATCCTTTTTCTTGTCTTTTATGAAGGAGAGAAAAGGAATAATGATTAGAAACGATATTCGTAATATAGCAATTATTGCCCACGTTGACCATGGCAAGACTACCTTGGTTGATGCTATGCTGAAGCAAAGCGGCGTTTTCCGTGCTAACGAGCGCGTTGAAGAACGTGTTATGGACTCCAATGCTCTGGAGCGTGAACGTGGTATCACCATTCTGTCTAAAAACACCGCTGTTATGCACAACGGCGTAAAAATCAACATTCTGGACACCCCGGGCCATGCTGATTTCGGCGGCGAGGTTGAACGCGTACTGACCATGGTTGATGGCGTACTGCTGCTGGTTGATGCTTATGAAGGCCCGATGCCGCAGACCAAATACGTACTGCGTAAAGCATTGGAGCAGCACCTGAAACCGATTGTTGTAATCAACAAGATTGACCGCCCCGACCAACGTGTTGATGAAGTTATTGACGAAGTTCTGGATCTGTTCATTGAACTGGATGCAGATGAAGATCAGCTGGAGTTCCCGGTTGTTCTGGCTTCCGCCCGTAACGGTATTGCCAAACTGTCCATGGACGAGGAAAGCAATTCTCTGGAGCCTTTGTTCAAAGTAATTCTGGAAAACATTCCTGCTCCGGATGTTGACGTTAATGCACCGCTGCAGATGCTGGTTAACACCCTGGACTATGATGATTATGTAGGCCGTATCGTTGTAGGCCGTGTAGTTCGCGGTACCATCCACAACGGCGAAAACATCATTCTGATGGACGAAGCAGGCAACCGTAACGGTAAAATCGGCCGTCTGTACACCTACCAGGGCCTGAAGCGTGTAGAAGTGCCTGAGGTTGAAGCAGGTGATATCGTTGCGCTGATCGGTCTGCAGGACGCTAACATCGGCGACACTATCGCTGACAGCGAAAATCCGGAAGCTCTTAAGGGCATCAAGATTGACGAACCTACCCTGTCTATGATTTTCTACGTTAACAACAGTCCGTTTGCCGGCCGTGAAGGTGAATTTGTTACCAGCCGTCATCTGCGTGACCGTCTGTTCAAAGAGGTTAAGACCAACGTTTCCATGCGTGTTACCGAAACCGAAAGCCCGGATGCTTATGAGGTTGCCGGCCGTGGCGAGCTGCATCTGTCCATTTTGATTGAAACCATGCGTCGTGAAGGCTTTGAGCTGCAGGTTGGTAAACCTAAGGTTATTATGCATCGCGATGCAAACGGTAAGCTGATGGAGCCTATGGAAGCATTGACTATCGATGTACCGCAGGACTTCATGGGCGCTGTTATGGAAGGCTTGGGCCTGCGTAAGGCTGAGCTGCAGAACATGACCGAAATGGCAGGCTATCTGCGTATGGAATTCAAGATTCCTGCTCGCGGCCTGATCGGCTTCCGTAACCAGTTCCTCACCGATACTAAAGGTAACGGCATTATGAACCACGTATTTGCCGGTTACGAAGAATATAAGGGTGAAATCCCCGGCCGTACCCGTGGCAGCCTGGTTGCTTTTGAAACCGGCGAAACCACTTCCTATGGTATCGGCAACGCTCAGGAGCGTGGCACCATGTTCGTTGTTCCTGCTGAAAAGATTTACGAAGGCCAGCTGGTTGGCGAAAACAGCCGTGAGGACGACATGGACGTTAACCCCTGCAAGAAGAAACATGTCAGCAACATGCGTGCTTCCGGCAGTGACGATGCTATCCGCCTGATTCCGCCTCAGACCTTCTCTCTGGAGCAGGCTCTGGAGCATATCAACGACGATGAGCTGGTTGAGGTAACTCCGAAGAGCATCCGTATGCGTAAGAAGGTTCTGGATCGTCTGGAGCGCGGTAAGATGCGTGGCCGTATGAAGAATGTTCAGGCATAATTTTTGACAATCTGTTAAAAATCTGCTACAATTAATATTACTAAGCAGGACTTTTGCCTATAGGCAGCGAATAATAGTCTAAATAACTGTTTTGGTTTGGAGGCTGATGGCCATGGGTTTAAAAAATACAGCAATGAAATTCTTTTGGTCTGATGAAATGGAAGAGCAGCAGGAGGAATATACCCGTCCGCGTCTGTTGAAATCTGGACATCTGAATATTATGGTGCGTACACCGAAATCCTTTGCGGACGTGCGTGAATATGCTGATTCTCTGATGAACGGCAGTGCCATTATGGTATGCTTTGATGCAGTTGACGAAGCGCTCAGATATCGTATTTTCGATTATCTGAACGGTGTAAGCTACATCATTAATGCCGATGTGAAAAAAATTAATGATGATTTGCTTCTCTATGCGCCTGAACAGGTGCAGGTCAACAAAGAGGAAGCAAGAACTTCTTCTAATGTACGTTCCTGGCTTAGCAAATAAATAACAAAAGTTAGCCGTTGCTTGTCACCTTGCGGGGTGGCCGGCAACGGCTTTTTGTGTACGCAGATAGGCTGATGATATTTGCAAATAACAGCCCGGTGTGCTAAAATTATAAGAAATTTACTAATCTTATAAGCGAAACTGAATAGGAAAGAAGAGGTATATATGAGCGAAAAGAAAATGATGAAAAACGGTAAAAAATTAGGTGTTGTCGGCGGCCTTGGCCCTGCAGCAGCTGCAGAGTTCTTGCGTCAGTTCACTATGAGATGCCCGGCAAGCTGCGACCAGGAGCATCCTGTTGTATATATGATCGGTGACTGCGATATCCCGGACCGCGGTACAGCAATTTTCGGTAAGGGTGAATCCCCGCTGCCGAAGCTGAAGGCTGATTTGCTGCAGCTGTGCGATATGGGGGCGGATGTGCTTGCTGTTCCCTGCAATACCGCACACTTCTTTATCGACCAGTTTGCTGATGAATTGCCGGTACCGCTGCTGCATATCGTTGACGAAACCGTTAAGGCTGCTAAAGAGCTTTCTCCGGAAAAGGGTGCCTGGATGCTGTCTACCAAAGGAACACGTGCTTGCGGACTGTACCAGAAATATGCCGAAAAGCGCGGACTGACTCTGTACATTCCGAATGAGGAGCAGAGCGATAAATCTCAGGAGGTTATCAACTGCGTTAAGGCTAACCAGCTGGCAAAGGCCGGCGCTATTATGAAAGAGCTGGTAGAGGAGCTGTGGGCTGAGCGTGATATTCCTGTAATGACAGCCTGCACCGAGCTGCCGCTTGGCTATGATGCATCCGGACTGCCGCAGGAGCGTAGCGTTTCCAGCATCGGTGCGTTGGCAGATGCCTGCGTGCGTGCGCTTTATGAAGAAGTAAAATAATATTTGAGGATTGCGACCACCTTGGCTTGAGGCTGAGGTGGTTTTTATTTTACTGCGATAAATTACACATAATTTTCAGAAAATAACTTGACTACCGGCTGTTGATGCTTTATAATCTAATAAGTAGAAAAATCTGAAAATTACAAAGATAGGGAGCTGATAAAGTGCCAACACAGGAGCTTACCGAAGTGCAGCAAATTGTTCAGGAGCTGTGCTTAATGAATAATAAGTTTATGAATAAGGTTTTTGAAAACAATATTCCTGCAGCAGAATTGTTATTGCGCATTATTTTGAAAAATGATAAAATCAAAGTGAAAGAAGTTAAGGTGCAGAATTTTATCCAAAATCTATATGGGCATTCGGCACAAATGGACATTTTGGCACAGGATGATATGCTTATACTAAAATAAATGAAGTTTTTTATGTAGTGATTCTGCAAAGAAATACTATAAATCTAGACTAGTTATAAGATATATTGACAGACTTTCTTAAATTAGTAAAAAACAACTCATTAAAAAAGGTTACAAGAGAAAAAGGCACAAAATAGCCAATAGAGGTGTTGTTATGGAAACTCAGATTAGTGAGCAGGTCAAAATATATGAAAAATACAGTTTATTTGATATGTATATTAGACCATTTAAAGAAATAAAAGACAAAGACTTAATTTTGGCTCGTATTCTAGGAGAAAATCCTAGTCGTATCTGCATACAAGAAACTTGGTATGATGTTATACCACACTATATACTTGTAAGGTCTAAAAGCAAGGAAGATGATGCCTATCATTTGATTTATATTCAGATTAATTTTAACACAAATGAATATTATATAGGAAAGGTAAATCGCAAGAAGTGGCATGAAATACGACGATATAAAGGATCTGGAATTAAGTTTAAATTTAAATATGAGAAGCATGCAGAGGAGTTTGTTCAGTATTTTATAGCTACATGTAATAATGCTAAAGAGAGTGAAGAGTTAGAGGCAAAGATTGTAAATAATATAATTCTTAAGGACCCAAAGTGTTTGAATTTGGTAAAAGGGGGAGCTGGAACTAATGAACATAATACTAATGAGGATCGCAAACAGCATATTCGCGAATATATGTTGAGTCATCCAGAAAATTATCAAGCCATGTTAGAGCGAAACAAGGAACTTTTTAATTCTGGTAATAGTTTGGCACTAGAAGCGCGTAGCAAGAAAATAAGAGAAACCATGAGCCAAAATAAATATCGTGAAATGTCTAAAGAGCGTATACAGCGGTGGCGAGCTGAACATCCGATGGAGTATGCAGAAGCGCGTAAAAAAAATTGTGATGCTATCAAAGCAGAATCCTCTAAACAAAAACGTAATAAATCTCTTGATAAATGGAGAAAGAATCATCCCGAGGAATATGCTGCAACTAAAAAAAAGCAGTTGCTTTCTTGCCATACAAAAGAAGCAGAAGAGAAACGCTGTCAATCATTAAAAGCTTGGAATCAAGAACATCCTGAAGTGGTAAAGTTGAGAGCAGAGAAGGCTAGAGAGAAACTTCAGAAGGCTGTTGAAATGATTGACTTAGTTACAGGTGAAGTGCTTATGTCATTTATAAGTCAGCGAGAGGCTGCTGCGTGGTTGGTAAAAAAAGGAGTAGCAAAGAACACAAATTGTGTTAGTTCTATAAGTGCGGTATGTATAAAGAAACCATGTACAAATGGATATAGAAAAAAGGCTTATGGATATGGGTGGAGGTTCAAAAATAGTTAGACATTTTACAAGTGATTAGTTCTCCTTGTGAAAATAGTAAATTATATTTCCGAATGTGTCCGCTGAATAGTTTCAATTATTTAGAGTTAATCGACAAAATTATAAATAACCAAGAACGCCCTCGGTTTGTAGTTAATTTGTAAGCCGAGGGTTTTGCTTTTAGTGCAACCTAATATAAAAATTAACTTTTAGCGTAATTTTTCGGAAAAGCATTTTTACTGCGTTTATCCTAGCAGTGTGCTATAATATAAACATACTATCGATATCAACAGCTTTAGAAGCTTCGGTCATGATTTAACAGAGGTAAAAAATATGCAAGAATTTTTAATTGTAAAGGGTGCGCGACAGCACAACCTGAAAAATATAACGGTAAAAATACCGCGCAATAAAATGGTAGTTATCACAGGCCTCAGCGGCAGCGGCAAAAGCAGCCTGGCCTTTGATACGATTTACGCCGAAGGCCAGCGCCGCTATGTGGAATCACTTTCGGCCTACGCCCGCCAGTTCTTGGGACAGATGGACAAGCCGGATGTGGACTACATCGAAGGCCTGAGCCCGGCAATTTCCATCGACCAAAAGACCACGAGCCGCAATCCGCGTTCTACCGTAGGTACGGTAACGGAAATTTACGATTACCTGCGTCTTTTGTTTGCACGCGCAGGTGAACCGCACTGCCCTAAATGCGGCAAGCTCATCGAGCAGCAGAGCGTGCAGCAGATAGTCGACAAGGTGCTGGAGCTGCCGCAGGGAAGCCGCTTTATGGTGATGGCACCGCTGGTGCGGGGGCGCAAGGGCGAGCATATGCGTGTGCTCGACGATATGCGGCGTGCAGGCTATGTGCGTATGTTTATCGACGGCGAGGTGCGCACGCTGGACGAGGATATCCGCCTGGAGAAAAACAAAAAGCACAGCCTTTCTGTAGTTATCGACCGCTTGGCAGTGCGCGACGGCATCAGACAGCGTTTGACGGACTCCGTGGAAACGGCGCTGAAGCTGGCAGACGGCTTTGCCGAGGTGGCAACGCTGGGAGAAGCAACGGAAACACAGCTTTTCAGCGAGCATTTTGCCTGCAATGACTGCGGTATCAGCCTGCCGGCGATTGAACCGCGCCTGTTTTCCTTTAACAATCCCTTCGGTGCCTGCCCAGACTGCACCGGTCTTGGTATGCATATGGAGTTTGACAAGGCTTTGATAGTTCCTGACACTGACAAGAGCTTTGCCGACAGGTGCATTGCCTGCTTCAGCAACAATCTGAATTCTTATTTTATGAAGCAGCTGGGCGCAGTGCTTGCTGCCTACGGCTATAGCTACGACACCAAATGGAATGAGCTTTCGCCCGAGATGCAGCAGCTTTTGTGGGACGGTGCCGGCGAGAGCAAGTTTAAGTTCCTGTACGAAAATCTGCAGGGTGAGGTCAAGGAGCATAACACAACCTTTGACGGTATTTTGAACGTGTTGCGTCGTCGTTATCGTGAAGCCTTCAGCGATGCTATGCGTCAGGATTTGGAGGAGTTTATGACGAGCACTCCCTGCGCGGCCTGCCACGGCAGCCGCTTGAAGCCGGAGGCGCTGGCAATTCTTATCGGCGGCAAAAATATCTGCGAGGTTACGGCGCTGACGGTGCGCGACTGCCTGCAGTTCTTTAAAAAGCTGGAGCTGACGCCGAAGCAGCAAATAATTGCGCATCAGGTTTTGAAGGAGATTATGGCACGCCTGCAGTTCCTCAATGACGTAGGCCTTGATTACCTGACGCTCGACAGAAGCGCCGGTACGCTCAGCGGCGGCGAAGCGCAGCGCATCCGTCTGGCAACGCAGATAGGCAGCGGGCTGACAGGCGTACTGTATATTCTGGACGAACCGAGCATCGGTCTGCACCAGCGCGATAACGGCAAGCTGCTGGAAACGCTCAAGCATTTGCGTGATTTGGGTAATACACTGATTGTTGTCGAGCATGATGAGGAAACGATGTATGCTGCCGACCAGATTATCGACATCGGTCCGGGAGCGGGCGAGCATGGCGGTGAAGTTGTAGCTCAGGGTACGGTAGAAGAAATCAAGCAGGTGCCTGCATCTGTTACCGGTACCTATCTTAGCGGCCGCAAATTTATCCCGGTTCCCAAGCATCGCCGCGAGTGCGACGGCAGAATGCTGACGATTCACGGTGCCCGCGCCAACAATCTCAAAAATATTGATGTCAGCATTCCGCTCGGAGTCTTTACCGTGGTAACAGGCGTGAGCGGCAGCGGCAAATCCACTTTGATAAATGATATTCTCTATAACTCCCTGGCTGCCAAGCTCAACGGTGCGCGCTTGCGTGCTTCCGAGCATGACAGCATCGAGGGCATAGAATATACGGATAAGGTCATCAACATCGACCAGTCACCAATCGGACGCACACCGCGCTCCAATCCCGCAACCTATACCGGCGTCTTTGATTTTATTCGCGAGCTCTTCAGCCAGACCAACGAGGCCAAGCTGCGAGGCTATAAGGCAGGCCGCTTCAGCTTTAACGTGAAGGGAGGACGCTGCGAGGCCTGCAAGGGCGATGGCATGAATAAGATAGAGATGAATTTCCTGCCGGACGTTTACGTTCCCTGCGAGGTCTGCCACGGTGCACGCTACAACCGCGATACGCTGGAGGTGCATTACAAGGGCAAATCCATCGCTGAGGTTCTTGATATGACGGTAAGCGAGGCCTGCGAGTTCTTTAAGAATCAGCCGCGCATTTACCGCAAGCTGGCAGTGCTGGAGGATGTAGGCCTTGGCTACATTCATCTGGGACAGGCAGCGACGACGCTGAGCGGTGGCGAAGCGCAGCGCGTAAAGCTGGCAACGGAGCTTTCGCGCCGCAGTACGGGACGCACGGTGTATATTCTGGACGAGCCTACGACTGGCCTGCATATTGCGGACGTACACAAGCTGCTGGATGTGCTGCAGCGTCTTGTAGAAGGCGGTGACAGCGTTATCGTCATCGAGCATAATCTGGACGTTATCAAGGTGGCGGATTATATTATCGACCTCGGTCCCGAGGGCGGCGACAAGGGAGGTACTTTGGTGGCCAGCGGTACGCCGGAGGAGGTAGCGAAGGTCAAAAAATCCTACACCGGACAGTACATCAAGCAGGAGCTGGCGAAGGCGAAAAAGAACGGGTGGTACGTATGACAGAATTAGCCGCAGGCTTTAGCGACAATATAAAAAAGGCCTTGGCCGTACTGCCGGAAAAGCCCGGCGTTTACCTGATGCACGATGCCTCCGGTAAGGTTATTTATGTAGGCAAGGCCGTAGTACTGAAAAACCGCGTGCGCAGCTACTTCCGCAATCTGGCCAGCCATACGCCGAAGGTGAAGGCGATGGTGGCGAAAATAGCGGAGATTGAAACGATTGTAACCTCCAGTGAGGTAGAAGCGCTGATTCTGGAGTGCAACCTGATCAAAAAATATCGCCCGCGTTACAACATCAGTCTGAAGGATGATAAAACCTATCCTTATCTTAAGGTTACGCTGCAGGAGGATTTCCCGCGTTTATATGTGACGCGCAGACAGCTGCGCGACGGCGCACGTTATTACGGACCGTATGCTGACGCCGGCGCCATGCATGCCACGGTAAAGCTGCTGCGCAGCATGTTCCCTCTGCGCACCTGCCGCAAAATGAATCCGGACAGACCATGCCTGAACTATCACATTAAGCGCTGCCTTGCGCCCTGCGCCGGTTACATCAGCAAGGCGGAATATCACAAGATGATTAAATCCGTATGCATGGTGCTGGACGGACGCACCACGGAGCTGGAGCGCGATTTGAAGCAGCAGATGCAGGAGGCAGCGGATAACTACGCCTTTGAGGAGGCTGCCCGGCTGCGCGACCAGCTGCAGGCTGTGGCACGTCTGAACGAGGCGCAGAAGGCTGTTACCAATAACGGCGGTGATATGGATATCTTCGGCCTGGGGCAGGATATGACAGGCCTGTGCGTGCAGTTGTTCTTCGTGCGTAAGGGCAAGCTCATCGGCAGAGATAACTTCTTTATGCCCGACGGCGGCGATACGCCGCAGGAGGTTATGACAGCCTTCGTTAAGCAGTATTATAACGAAGCAACCTTTATTCCCAAGGAAGTGGTGCTGCCGTACCTGCCGGAGGAGGATGAAAAGCAGCTTATTGAAACCTGGCTGGCAGACAAGGCACAGCGAAGGGTGGAGCTGCTGCTGCCGCAGCGTGGCGTTAAAAAGGATTTGCTGAATCTGGCAAATGAAAACGCCGTCAAGCTGTTGAATGAACGCCTGCGTAAGGGCAGCCTGTCGCTCAAAAATGACCTGCAGGCAGCCGAAGAGCTGCAGCAGGCCTTGGGCTTGGAGCATCCCCTGGAGCGTATGGACTGCTTCGATATCAGCCATACGCAGGGCAGCGAAACCGTTGCTTCCATGGTTGTGTTCCGCAACGGCACCAGCAGCAAGAAGGATTACCGCAGATATAAAATAGTTTCGGCAGAAGGCAAGCCAGATGATTTCAAATCCATGCAGGAGGTTGTCTACCGCCGTTACAGAGATTATGAGGACTTACCCAGTCTGGTGGTTATCGACGGCGGCAAGGGGCAGCTGAGCTCGGCGCTGGAGGTTATCCGCGGCCTTGGCCTTGACGATTTGCCGGTAGTAGGCCTTGCCAAGCGCGAGGAGGAAATCTTTAAGCCGCACCAAAGCGAAAGCATCATGCTGGACCGTGACGGTGCTGCACTGCATCTCATCCAGCGCATCCGCGACGAGGCGCACCGCTTTGCTATTACCTACCACCGCAAGCTGCGCGGTAAGCGCAATCTCGTTTCCGTGCTCGACCATGTGGAGGGCATCGGCCCCAAGCGACGTCAGGAGCTGTGGAAGGCGTTTAAAACACTGGACGCTATGCGGGCAGCCAGCGTTGAAGAGCTGGCTGCGGTAGAAGGCATGAACCATGCGGCGGCGCAGACGCTGTACGACTTCTTCCGCCTGGACTTGCCGGAAAAGCAGCAGGCACTGCAGTAAAAGGTTCACAGCTATTTTGCAGAATATCCTCGTAGAACATGCTATAATAATTATAGGTCAAAAATAATAATTATTATGTAGCTCGCGCTTAGCTTTCTTAAAAGCGCAGGCTATGGCAAGAGGAGGACGAAGCTAATGGCAAAATGGGTATGTGATGTTTGTGGTTATGTGTATGATCCTGAGGTTGGCGATCCTGATAACGGCGTTGCAGCAGGCACTGCTTGGGAAGATGTACCGGAAGAGTGGGTTTGCCCTCTTTGCGGCGTAGGCAAGGACCAATTCTCGGAAATGTAAAATTTAAGAGTAGATAGCAAACGAGGCTGGGACAAAACCAGCCTTGAACAGAAAAACCAGTGGAGGTTTACCGTCAGGTAAATTCCCACTGGTTTTTTAATGCAAAAAATAAAAAAATACTTAACGCTAGCGATTCTTTAATTTGTGAAGTTGGTTTTCCGCAACCTCGTTGATGTTACTTATCAATTATAAAGATTTTTGTATTTCTCGTAGACAGAATGCAGAAGCTCCTTACTTTCCTCTTCAGAATAAACCATACTGCTTTCCGGCAGGTAAACCAGAAAATCATGGAATGCATGCACCAGGCTTAATTCCTGCAGATGGAAGATATACTGTCCTTTATTGGGACTGAAGTAATAAATAACAACCTTTTGCTCGCTCGGTGCGCAAATGCAAATAGGCGAAGGCACGGAGAGCTTTTCGCTGCGCACAATCCTTGGCGTGAAGCTGCCGTCCTCTACACTGTTGATAATATTCTTTAAAAGCGCCAGGCGTTGCGGCGGCGTCAGGTAGGTGTACATAAAATCAGGGATTTCTGTTACGCGTCCTGTTTCCATAAAGAGGTTTAAGCCTTCAAGCGTAAAGGAAATGCTGTGAGAGCTATATTTTGAGCGGATTTTAGCAAAGTAATCGGCAATAACTCCCTGCATTTCTGGCGGGATAATGTCAGTGTTCAATCTATCCATGAGGATACTTTCCGGGCAGAAGCTGGGGAAGCAAGGCTGGTAGAAAAGCTCATGTACTTCTTCAGCGTTTATTTCCTCGTCGCTGAGGAAGGTAGATTGCAAATATTCCTCTGGCGTAGGATGGAAGGTGTGGCAGATAGGATTGGCAACACTGAGGCTTTTTTGAAAGGTGTCACCGGTGAGTGCTACCATATCCTGCGAATTGCAAAGCACAGCCTTATCCTGTTCATAGGACACTGCCAGCACGAAATCACTGGTGATAATTTTGAACGGCAGCATGCTGGTGTTGTTGAACAGTGTATCAACATTATCATAAACATAGTAAGGATGGAAAACTTCACATTGGAATAAAATCGGCACAAGCTTTTGCAGGATATTCAGATTGTAGGTTGTGCCTTTATGTCCTTCGTTTTTATCAAAAACGATAATTGCTTCCACAAGCGTATTGTTGCGGTTAAAATCAATGGAAGTAAGACAATTAAAAATATATTGATATTCAGGCTGTACCATTAATTTGATATGGCCTGATTTTTTATTGGCTTCAATCTCTAAAACAGCTTTTAAAATGCGATTGATATTGCCCTGACCATTGATTATTTTCAGAGCTTCATTCATTTCAAGCATATCCTGCACACCTGTGGGAATCACAAGCTCGTCGGCAGAATTCATATCGTAAAAACTGGAGATGATTTTGCTGACATGCTCCCGACGGAAATAATTTTCCTCACCCATATGTGATATATGATAGGCACGCAGCAATTCTGCTGTTTCACTGGGGTTGAGCATCATGGCTTTGGCAATAGCAGTTACGTCTGCAACATTCGCAGGCATACGCTTACCAACCTTCATGTGCTGTATCATTGTTCTGTCTACACCACTAATTTTTGAGATAGTGTAAATTGTTGTGTTTTTAGTTTCTAGATACTTTTTGAGCGTATCTGCAAATAATGTCATAAGCAAAACCCTTCCTAAAAAAGTTCATCGTCAATATTTATATTATAGATGAATTTGTGACAATAATAAAGTCTTGAATATGCAAAAAGTCTGTCACAAAAGTTGTCACATGTGTCAGATATATGTCAATTTGGTTAAAATTAAGAGTATAATGGAAATTTCATAATGATATATACGAGCATTGATAAGAGATACCCCTATATGGCGATGCTTTGCGAACTAATAGACAAGTACTTCGTAGAAACGCTATTGTGTAGTGGGGGGGGTAAAATGGGTATTAGAGGTATACATCGGAGGGCGTAGTGGATGGTTTTAGCTCATAACTTTACTACTATTAGTATATCAATAAATTTCTTATATCAATTTAGTAGAGAGGATGATATTAATGCCAATATTGAATAGAATAAAATTTGACGGTACTCATAATAACGAGCCGTGGTTAATTTATAAATGGGAAAAGGAAGATATTATATTAGGCTCTCAGTTAATAGTTGGCCCTGGTCAAGAAGCTATATTTGTAAAAAATGGTCAGGCGCAAGACGTTTTTCTTCCAGGTACTTATACGCTTAGCAGTGGAAACTTACCGTTTTTAGGTAAATTGATAAAGTTTCCGTTCGGTTCACAAACACCATTTGCCGCGGAGGTTTATTTTATTAATAAGACTGAAAACAGAAATATGACTTGGGGAACTAGTACGCCTTTCATCATTGAAGATCCTAAGTACAACATTTTTTTGTCGCTACGAGCCTTTGGATCGTATGTAATAAGTATAAATGACAGCAGAGTCTTCTTAAATAAATTGATTGGTAGTCTTAATTTAGATTCAGGGTTTAATCATATAACCGTAAATAAATGCTTTTCTGGAATTGTAAATATGCACATTAAAGAGATTGTAGCTAGGTTTGTAAACCAAAAGAAAATCTCTTTCCTTGATATTACAGGCTATTATACCGAAATAGCAAATGAGTTATTCCAAATCATAGAAGAAGACTTTTCTGACTATGGGATTAGGTTATTAGATTTTTATATAGAATCAATATCTCCTTTAAAAGAAGAAATTTCTAAATTACAAAAATACAAAGAAGAACTAGCTTTAGGAGATGCTTTTTATACTAAACGCAGGTCATTTGATGTATTAGAGAAAATGGCTGATTCACAAATTGGTGATTACGCAGGAATTGGCATGGGATTAGGGGCCGGAATGATGGTCGGCTCTGTTACTAATCAAGCTATGGAACAAATAGCCTCTAATATACGTATAAAAGCAAATGATACAGGCAATAATAAACATTGTATACATTGTGGTAGAGAGTTACCTATTGATGCATTGTTTTGTTCATATTGTGGAACAAAACAAAATACTCAAGAAAAAATGTATTGCATGAATTGTGGCAATGAATTAGTTCCCAATGCGCAATTTTGCTCTAAATGTGGTTGTAAAGTAAATAAATAGCAGAGGTTAATTCTATTATGAGTGATGTAAAGGTTTGTACCTATGAATGTCCTAATTGCGGAGCACCAATTAAGATTGCTGATAAGGTTTGTGGTCATTGCTTCTCGGCAGTGTATTTACAAAGAATAAAAGATAGCGATAATTTGTCGAAAGGAGGCATAGCTAAGCATATAGCTGTGTACAAGAAAAATATAGCTAATGGTCTTGTTGATGACAGTAGTACATTGATTTCTTTAGGGATATGCCATTATAAAAACTGCATGTACGATTTGTCAATGAAATCATTTGAAAAAGCTATTGAAGTTGATCCGGAAAACGTGAATGCCTATTATTATGCAGCGTTAAGCTTGATGAATGGCAAGCGACCATATCTTCAGACGTTGCCCAAAATAAAAAAAGCGGTTGCGATGCTTGAAGCTGCTATTAGTATACAAGATGAAGGGAGGCTATATTACTTTTTGTATTTAATTCAAAAGGATTTTTTTGATAAAAAACATCTCCGTACAAAATACAAAGCGTTAGAATTACAAAATTTATCTATGGAGAATGCTGTTACCGATGAAGAAATCCTAGAACTGGAAGAAAATTTAGCTATTAAGTAAAAAAGCAAGGAGTTGTCGTTATGTTGGAAATGAGACAGGATAGTGTAAGAACAGTATTGGTAAAAGCGTTTTATCGTGAAGAACCAAGATTTGTTGGGTGGTTGTTTCTTGGCTTTATATTTATTGGAATACTGTCCTATATGTTCAAATCAGATACATTAGCTATGGCTTTAGAATTTGTTTTGTTTTTAGCATGGATAGTTGCTAAGTTGGTATACTATTTTAGTGCTTTTTTTGGCGTTTATGATCAGTACCATTCTTGTGTACAAAAAGATGCTGAGTTTTTGAAAGACAGAGCTATCAATGTCATGGGATTGATTGAAGAAGAATTTAGCTTGATTGATCCGATTATTGCCAGTGGTTATGCAAGTGATTCCAGTTGTATTCACATAGGTGAAAAGATTGAAAAGGTTTCTTTCATTAGAGTGATTTGGCTTTGGATTTTGAAAAAAATCTGTTTTTGGCGTAAACCAGAAAGAATTTCTGAGCACGTATTTTTGGATTGTGGAGATGGCAAGATAATTTGCTCTCTAGTGACATTTACCTATATTGCTTTTACAGAGCAGCAGGCAGTAGCTTATAAGTGCTACTATGATATTGCTTATGGAAGAATATTAGAAGAGTACACTATTGAAGTAGCGTACAGGGATATTGATGCAGTGAAGTATGGCGACGAGATGCTTCATGTATGGAGCGTGAACAAACAAAATTGGTCTAGGGTTAAAATCAACTGGCTGAGCTTAAATGTTGCTTCTAATAATCGTATAGCTGCTTCGATTTCCGGAAATAGTGAAATTTTGAGCAATCAGGTTCCGGCAGTTCAGGCTTTAATTCGTAGTAAAAAAGAAGAGTTAGCATAACAATCAGGAAGGGTGATAAAGTTGCAAAGCAAAAATAAGTATTTGGCATATTTTGCTCCTGTAATAATGATTATAATAGGTATATTCTTATACAGTGTTATATTACCTGCTCGCTATAATAAGGTTATATCTTTGATGGATTGGCTTTTTAGTGGGACAGATAATATAATTGCAACTTTACGCTCTGCTGACATTGTATTAGGACAATTCTATAGGATTTTATTTACTAAAATCTTAGTATGGGTATGGACGATAGGTTTTCTATTTTCTTTGTTTTGGTGTGGATATACTGTTCAAAATTCTAAAGAGAAAAGCGGTAATTTGCTTATTGGCGAAGATGTAAAAAAAGCAATGTTGGTTAGAATAGTTAATCAAGCAGAAAAGTATTATAGATTGAATAAGAGTAATGATGATAGCAAGTTGATTTATAAAAAAGCGGTGATTTTAGAATCGCGTTTTTTAGCATGTGGAGAGTTTGGGTATGGCAGTTATGATATTACTGAATTAGAAAATCATATCTGTAATAAGCTGGTTGAATTAGAAAAATTGTTGTCTGATGAAAACTATGATTATGCAGAAGTTAATGATAAATATATTAGGATACACAACTTGTTAGAAGAACGAGAAGCCATGTTAAAACATTATTAAGCAAGGAATGGTGATGAGCATGAAACAGTATTATGATTTATTAGAAATAGATGAGACTCTCAGTAAAGATGAAGTGAAAAAAGCATTTTTAAGCAAGAAAGCTTCTTTGCAAAGTAAATTATTGTCTAAGGATTCCTACGAGCGACAGGATGCTATGCGCAAATTGCAGGAATTAACGCAAGCTTACAAAGAAATTATAACTTCTCTCAACAATAAAAAAGCGGAAGTTAAAGAGCAGGAAAACGGTAGCGCAACGCATGATATACAGGTCAAAGATAATACCAATAATACAAAGCAAGATAAGCAGGATATAGAAGATACAAGCAAGATAACGCATGGTGATAATGGGTCAGTTGCTTCTGTGGATGAAAAAGTTGGGCAAAAAAATGAAGATGGTAATATTGGTACGAATAGTAATAGTGGAACAGTTATCGTTTCGCCTACGCCAGATGATGTAACTCGCATCGCTGATAATATTTTAATTTGTCCAAATTGTAAATTTGCCAATAACGCTACTTTGAAATTTTGTGGAAACTGTGGACAACCTTTAAGAAACAATGCTGAATATGGTGGTGGCAATAGTGGTGACAATGGCGTAGTGACAGCAATTGTCAAATATAAAAACTATATTTTCAGCGTTTTGGCGATATTGCTTATTCTAGTGTGTGGCATTGGTGTTTTTAAAAATTATGTTAATACGCCGGAAAAAGCAGTAGAGAAGTATTTGACTGCTCTCAGCAAACAGGATTATGCTGCAGCTTATGGATATTTGTTTGTAACTGAGGATGATTTTATAAATAAAGACAATTACATAAAAAGTGCTGAATTTGTGAAGAAAAATCCTAGTGCCTACAAGGATAAGCTAGTTGTACGACTTTCTAAAGGAGTAATTGATATAAATGTTGTACCTATGGTAGACCAATCGAAAATTGAAGGATTGACTGCATATCAGTATACCTTAAGGCTAAAAGACAATAGTGAAATTAAAGGTAAGCTGGAAGTAGTTGAGCCTATTAGCTCATTGGATAAAATTCTCAATAAATATAAAATCCTCAATAATGATTTAGTCAGTGTGCAAGATATTGAAGTTGAAACTAATGCGAAATTTTATATTGATGGAGTTTTGATGAAAAATCCGACTGCTACTGAGCGCGGAACCCATAATTATAACGTAAGTCTTTTTTATGGCGAGCATAATATTAAGGTAGAAGCACCATTTTGCGATCCTTATGAAACAAAGCTGATTTTAACACCTAATACGAAATCTTCAGTCTTATATTATTGGAAATCGCATTTGAAAAAAGATGTTTTAAAGGACATGGAGAAGCAATCTGAAGATATTCAGCGAAAAATTGTAGAAGGGGCACTCAAAAATGAAAGCCTTGAGAATCTGCAATTAGGATTTTCGGAAGCAAAACTGAACAGTATGTATGATCAATATAAGCGTTTCTTCAACAGAGCTGATGGAAGCGGTATATATTCTATGGATATTACTGAAGTTACAAGCAATGAACAGTATAATAATAGATTATATAATCCGTTCAAAGATAGAATTTATAAAATCAATTTTAAATTTAATTATACAAGAAAGAATAGAAATGGTATTCAAGAGAGTAGAGTTGGCAATGGTGAGGGTGAGCTTGGTGTAGTTTTCAAATTAGAAAATGATAAAGTGGTACCTGTTGCTATAGATACTTTCAGATTAAGGACGCATTGAAGGAGCAAATTATGAAAAAGATATGTGGTATTTTATTAGTTTTGACATTAACAACTAGCAGTTTGTGTGCAACGCCTGCTGACGCATTTGATTGGGGAAATTTTGGTAATAAAATATTAAGGTCTGTTGGTATTTCTAATGGAGGGCATTCATCTAAACCAAAAATAGCAAAGAAAGATAAAACTAAGCCTAGCGAATCTAAACCGACGATATTGGCAAATAATCGCATGTACCAAATTGTTGATTTGCGTTCTGGGTATAAAAAAGCTGAATTATATGCAGATCGTGTAGGTGGTCATTTGGCAATAATTGATTCTAAAGAAAAGAGCAGAATGTTGTATGATTTCATGGTTTCACAAGGATACGATAGTGCGTATTTTGGTTTGACTGATGAAGATCTTAATGGCAATTGGGTATTGCCTAATGGGCAGAAGCCAAAATTTACCAATTGGCATTCTGGGCAACCGACAAAGGAAGAAAGTAATGAAAGGTATGCGATGTTATATCGCAAATATAAAAATGCTACTTGGAAAGCTGGTTCGTTTTCGCCTTTGTTAGAAAATAGTAATACTACGGCATTTATAATTGAATGGGATAAAGAAGTGAAACCACAAGAGTATAAGGAAAAAGTTGTAAGAAAAGAAGCACCAGCAGATGGCGGCTATTATGAACCATCGTGGGGCAATAGCTCGTATGAAGAACCGGATTATGAGGAAGAGATTTCCGGTTAATTTGCTAGGTAGAGGAGTGGAGTGTACATGCAAGATTATTATGATTTGCTTGGATTAAATGAAAACTGTACAAAAGATGAAGCAAAAAATGCCTTTATGTCTAAGAAAAAAGAAGTGCAGGGAAAAATGCTGTCTCGGGATTCTGAAGAACGAGCTGCAGCTGTAAAAGAACTGGGAGAATTGACAAGTGCTTATAAAGCTATTGTTGAGAACATTACTGATGCTAATAAAACGAGTAATTCTGTAAAAACTGAGAGTGGTGGTATTATAATTTCTGGTCCTATACAGCCACCACCTAAGCCTGTAACACCTAAGCCTGTAACACCTATTAAAGTTAATCCTAGTGGGACTGCGATAAACAAAAATATGATGATAATTTTTGGCATGATTTTAGGTATTTTAGTATTAGGAATTGCTGTATATTTTGTGTTTATACAACCAAATAAAACTAAAAATATTCCAATACCGCCGACGATTGGTACATCTGCTTCAATTATACCTAAAATGGAAGATGCTAAAGAAAGACATAATGGCAACATAGCTAGCATAGCTAAATTGATTAATGATACTGTAAACAAAAAGGGTAATTTAAAAGGTGAAACAGAACTTCTTAACAGTGCAATGCGTGTTGAGCAAGAAGTATTAGATACTTTAACAGAGCTGCGTAATAGCAGTGAAGCAAATACGCGTAAGGGAAGAATGCTTATCAGAATTCTTCAAGCAGAACAAAAAAGAATAAGCGGTTTGGTAGATGGTCTTAGAGCAGGTGTTAATGGATTGGATTATCAAGCCGCATTTAAAATTGGTAGCGAAGGTTATTATGAATATGAAAGATTAAACAGCGAGTATATGCACTTTGAAACAGGTGATTTTAAACCTCAAATGGCCTATGTTAAGGGCGATGATGTTTTTTTGAGAAGTGCGCCGTCTACTAACAGTTCTGTGATAAAAACATTGAAGCGTAATAGCGGACTAGATGCTATTGCTGTACAGACATGCGATGATGAGCGAGCTGGTATGATTAATACTGATAATGTGGTTGTGGGCTTCAATGGTCAGAATATAAGACTTGCAAAAGGACAGCCTGTGACAATAACTGGTGAAAATGGCGGTACTTATCAGTGTCAGCTGAATTTAGAAAATGGCAGTGGAACAATATATGTTGATAAAGTTAATGTGAAAAAGCTTTATGGCGAGACTTGGTATAAGGTACGTTTGTCAGGTGGTACGGAAGGTTGGGTGTATAAGGATTTTATTCAACTAAAAAGAGATATGTAACATTGCTGGAGGCTTAGTAGATGAGTAAATATTTAACATTATCTTTGTTACTTTTGCTTTGCTGGACTAATTTAGGTTGTTTGGGAGCAGAAGAAAATACTGAAAAAGAAGTTGCTCCAAAGACTGCTGTTCAAGAGCAAGTAATGCGGGAATTACCTAAGTTGGAAGTTGTACATAAACCTATAAAATGGACGGAACAACGAGAGCAGCTTATCAAAGAATATGCGCAAATGCATTATGGAAAGGATATAACTAGTATTGTTCCGCAAGTTGTAATTACCCACTGGACTGTATCTAATGATGCTGAATCTGTTTATCAGTATTTTTATAGTGAGACAATGCCAGATGATGGCGGCGGACGTTTAAATGTTGCGTCGCATTATTTGGTTGATAGAGATGGCACTATTTATCAGTTGACGCCGGAGACAGCGTTAAATAGGCATGCAATTGGTTATAATTGGTGTGCTATTGGTATTGAAAATGTTGGCGGCGTTGATGGAAAAGAAGATTTGACAGAGGCACAGGTAAAGGCTAACATTGCTATTATCCGCTATTTACAGGCAAAGTATTCTACGATTAAGTATGTGTGGGGACATTATCAACAACATGAAGCAGAAAGTAGCGGATTGTTTATAGAGAAGGTACCAGATTATTATGCGGAAAAAATTGATCCTGGTCCTGCTTTTATGGGTAAATTAAAACAAGGATTGAGTGATTTGAATTTGAAATTTTACTAGGAGTAGTGTTGATCGTGAAAAAGTATGTCCTTTATATATTGATACTGGTGTTTTCAATTATTTTTATTGGCGGGTGTTCAGCTGATCATGGGGATGGGCGAGATGCTGATGCGCAACGAGGCAATACTGATAATAAGGCAGAGATAGTGAAAGATAAAAATGAAACTAATGAAAATTTATTAAAGAAGTATAAAATGGATAATAGGTTCATTTTAATCGTTAAAAGCAAATTTGAGGTTTATGCTATTGATGATATGGGAAAGGTAGTAGCAGTTTATCCGTGTGCTTTAGGAAAAAATAGTGGACAAAAGGAAAAAGAAGGAGATATGAAGACTCCGTCAGGCATTTTTCCTATTGATGAAATAATTGATGCCTCTAGTTGGACTCATGATTTTAAGGACGGTAAAGGAGAAATTACAGGAGCTTATGGACCTTGGTTTATTAGTTTAGATACTAATGAGCTGAGTAAAGGTAAGTGGGGAGGTATAGGCATCCACGGAACTCATAATCCTGATTCGATTGGTAAAAAAGTTTCTGAAGGTTGTATAAGATTAAAGAATGATGATGTTCAGAAGATTAAAGCTTTTGCTAAAGTTGGTATGAAAGTGGTTATTGAAGAGTAGACAATCAATATTTCTTTTATTCTAGTAAGAAAGGTTGTGTATGATGTGGGCTTATTTTCTAGAGGCTACAATGGTGATTGTCGTGATTGCGCTTACTACCATGATAATTTTCATCGTTCAATCTATCAAGATGGATATAAGTGCGATTACTCAGGTGAATATTTTGATGATCAGTATGGCGAACAATGCCATTGTTTCCACGACTTAGCTGAAGTTAAAGCTGCTGAAGAAAAAAAGAACGACAAGAAAATGCTTTAAAAGGAATTATTTTAGCCAATGGCATAGAGCAATTCTTGAGAAAGACAAATTAAAAATAATGCTTAACGGGGAGAAGCAATACACATTGGTTGATGGCGGACCGATTGACATCATAGAAGAAAAAGACGGGCAATATAAGTGTGAGGTTATAATGCAAGGACGAAGTAATTTCTTTCTTGCACCCGTAAATGAGATACATAGGTTAAATCAGGATGTATGGTATTTGCTAGAAACAGAAGACGGAAAACATGGTTGGATAATTAGCAAATACGTTACATTACAATAATTAAGAAGATTAATAAGGTGATATTCATGAAAAAAATAATTTTATTATTCACTTTGTTGTTAATGAGTTTGAGTAGCATATCTTTTGCATCTTCAACGCAATTTAATCAACCGGTATACATTGGTTGGTATGCAAATACAAGAGCTGGTGGCCCTAGTCCTGCTATCGCTGAAGGATACGATAGTAAGACATATGATAGTTTTACGTTTGGTAGAGGAACAGAAGCGTTAACATTTAAATTTGAAAATCGTTATTACAATGGCAGAGCTGCGTCATCTATATCTAAAGGTGTATTTATTGGGAAAAATTTTATTACTAAAAGGATTATTGCCTGTCCGGAAATATATAAGATTACTGATAATAAAGGACGTGTATTTTACTTGGCTAAAGGTATTACCAGTGGCCCAGAGCAAGTATTCTTGCTAATGGGTAAATGTGCAGGCAGTTACTATAATGCGATTCAGATTAGTGATTTGCAAAAATATTGTCCGGATATTGAGTTTATGGATCACGATGGAGCTCCTCACCTTGAAAATCCCTATATAGTAGGTAATGAAATTAGGTTGCCTTATAAACGATCATATTGGAAATCTGGCAATAAAACTGGAGAATTTATTTTCAAATGGAATGATGAAGTGCAGTGGTTTAGCATTCAACACATAGTTTATTGATTGGAGTGACGGAGATGAAAAAATTTGTATTACTATTAATCGGAATGCTACTAATAATATAATATTTAATGCTATTATAAAAATAGATACAGCAAAGTTTTAGTGTAAAAAAACGGAGGGAATATACCATGAAAACAAAAACTGTATTAGCTTTGACATTAGTAGGTATTACGACATTGTTTGCGCCATTAACAACAGAAGCAAGAGGATTTTGGGATAATATTATTAAGATTCCTCAAAAAATAGATGTTAATAACATTATTAAAAACACAAGTGTAAAGAACTACAATATTAATTTAGATGGAACATATTATGGGGTAGCTGTAAGTAAAGCATCTGGCTACAAAAATAATGATAAGATTATGACAGCTACTTTTTATATTAGTAGACCTTGTTTTGTTAAATTTCATGGCATTACCAATGGTTATCAGGCAGCAGCCATATATAGAATATACGATCAGGATGGCTATCAGGTATGTAGTCGTCTTGATATTGGTAATAATAGAACTCAAGATAAAGATTTGTTTTTAAAACCAGGCAGATACAACATAGATGTTAAGTTTTATAGCACGAATACGCAGGGAAATTTAGAAACTCGTTTTAAAATGGAAGCAGAAAGCTTGAATGTCACAGCTGAAAATAATACATCTGTTTTTTCAGCACAACCTTTGAGCATTGGAGTAGCAACTGCTAATTATTTTCGTTCTATTAAAGAGTGGTCAAATGACACTGTGCAGCATTACTATAGCATTGACATTGCTTATCCGTATAATTTGCACATTTACGCAAAGAAAATGCAGGAGGGACGTATGTCAATGATTTTATTAGATGCAGATGAACGACAAATTGGTCGTACCATGTACTGTAATGATAACATAATTGATGAAAACGTGATGTTAAACCCAGGTCGTTATTATTTAAGAGTAAAACGTGAAGAAATGCTAGGTGCATATTATTCTGTGAGAATTGATTAATTATAGATAACATTTGTATATTATATGGAGATATTATAGAGGCTGGGACAAAACCACCCTCTCAAACTAAAGAAGGCCTGGAATTTGAGTTTTTTCTCAAATTCCAGGCCTTTTTACTTCGCGTAAAATTAAGCTGCAGCTGTATGCTGCATATATTTTCTTAAATTTACTGCCATCAAAGCCAAATCCATTTCTATTGGTACTGTCAATAGTTTTGCGCAAATTTCTTCAGACATCCTAGCAGAAGTTTAGTTATATAAGTTTAGCGGTTAGTGCACTTCACCGTTAAATATCAACTAGCTTCTGCTTTAGATACCTTTGCTTATTAAGTTAGCTGTTTTTAAGATATTTTTGCTTCGCAATACTGTTCTTCGGCAAGCATATCTGTTAGATGTATCATGTTCAAATAACGTTTTCTGCCCCAATCGTTGCTGGATATATAACGCAATCTTGCACATACAAGCATCAATGCTGATTCACCATCAGGAAACGTGCCAATCACTCTTGTGCGACGCTTTATTTCTCTGTTTACACGTTCAATAACGTTATTGGTACGTATACGCAGCCAATGCTCTGACGGAAAATCCATATAGGTCAAGGTTTCCTCTTAAGGGAATTAGTAGACATAGCGATTTTTCTTGCTATTTATCTAACAACTTCTTATAATTATAATTAGAAAAGTAATTAGCAAGGAGGTAGCTTATGTTAGAGGGTAAGAATATAGAATTCAAGCGTCAATATACTGATGATATTAAATACGCAGTGTTGGCGTTTGCTAATACTGAGGGAGGAACATTATATATTGGAATTAATGATGATGGCAGCGTGGAAGGAGTAGAAAATCCAGATGCTGTGATGCTGCAGGTAATGAACATGATTCGTGATACTATTCGACCTGATATTACAGTAGCAGTTGATTGCAGTACTGAGCTTATGGAGAATAAGCATGTTGTTGTGCTCATAATTCAGCGAGGAGTTGCCAGACCATATTATTTAGCTAATAAGGGAATTAGGCCAGCGGGAGTGTATGTAAGACAGGGGGCATCATCTGTTCCTGCATCAGAGACTGCCATTCTTCAAATGATTAAGGAATCGAGTGGCGACGTTTATGAAGAAGCACGTTCTTTAAACCAAAATCTGACGTTTAAAGAAGCAGAGGCATACTTTGCTAAAAAACACTTGCAGTTTGGCGATGCGCAGAAGCGCACCTTGCAGCTAATTAGTGCCGATGGAACCTATTCCAATCTTGGTATGCTGCTTTCTGACCAATGCATTTCTATTATTAAGCTGGCAGTTTTTGAGGGTAGCAAAAAGACTGTTTTTCACGACCGTAAAGAATTGAGTGGTTCGTTGTTCAAGCAGCTTGAAGATGCTTATGCTTATATTAATCAATTTAATTATACACGTTCAGAATTTCCTGGCTTGGAACGAGTAGACACACGGGACTATCCACCTGAGGCTGTACGTGAGGCTTTATTGAATGCTGTAATCCATCGGGAATATGGCATTGGTGGACCGACGCTGATTAGTATTTTTGATGACAGGATAGAATTTGTGACGATAGGCGGGTTGGTCAAGGGCTTGTCTTTGGCAGATATTAAGCTTGGTGTATCTATGCTGAGAAATAAAAATCTGGCGAATGTTTTTTATCGTTTGCATTTAATTGAAGCCTATGGAACGGGGCTTTTAAAGATCGATGAGTGCTATGCGGATTGTGCAGTGAAGCCACAGCTTTTGGCAACAGATAATGCCTTTAAGCTTGTACTTCCTAATATTAATTTTGCTGCTAAACGGGTGAAGAATTATTCTTTGGCAGATGAAAGTAAGACTGCGTCCAGGAAAGAAGAGCGTTATCAAATTGTACTTGAATTAGCGCGCAAAAATTCTCTGGTTACGCGGAGTATGATAGAGAAGGCTTTGCATGTATCGACATCCACAGCAGTTCTTGTGCTCAAAAAGATGCTGCAGTTGGGGCTGTTAAAAAAATATGGCGAAGGCAGGAATGTAAGCTATTCGTTAGCTTGCTGAGAGAGAAAATAATTTTTTACTTCCCCTTAACCTATGCTTCATGTAGATTTCATTTTACTGCTGCATTGCTCATCTTTGGCGTATATCGTAATATGTAAAAAAGGCAGACGCTCGCTTGAACGTCTGTAAGCGTCAAATCAACCATGTATGAAAAAAAGAAGCTGGGACAAAACCAATTTCGACAAATTTTAACCATTATCACGTGCGCAAGTTTTTATTTTAAAAGCCCACCCCTTACAAATTTCTCTATTCTAAATTATAATACTCGTAAGTAACATACTTATGAGTATTATAATCGTGAGTTATATGATTTTGGATGGTGGTGAAGCAGATGGAAAAATTTTATTGCCGTGAAGAGGAATTGCGCAAGCTTAATGCACGTTATGAAAATGAAGAATTTGAGTGCCTGATTATTTATGGCCGTCGTCGTGTAGGCAAAACAGCCTTGATTAACAAGTTTTGTGCAGACAAGCCAACGATATTTTTTTCTGCGCTCAATACAACGGGGAAAGAAAATTTAAAGGCTTTATCAAAAGCAATTATGAGTTACGAAAAGCCTGACGCTGTGGTTGCGCCGAAGTTTAAAAGTTATGATGATGCTTTAGCAGAGATAACGGAGTTGGCGCGTGAGCAGAGGCTTGTGTTTGTTATTGACGAATATCCTTATTTAGCAAAAGCCAAGCCTGCTATCTCAGCAATGCTTCAGCATTTAATTGATCACCAATGGAGCCAGGGAAAACTTTATTTGATTTTGTGTGGTTCATCTATGAGCTTCATGGAAAATCAGGTACTGGGGCAGGAAAGTCAGCTATATGGCAGAAGAACAGGTCAGTTTAAAATTGAGCCGCTGGATTATAAAGAGACAGCCGTATTCCATCCTGAGCTGACGTATGAAGACAATGCTTTGATTTATGGCATTACTGGTGGCGTGCCGCATTATATTAACAAGCTGGGCGTAAAGAAAGATATTGATGAAGCGTTGCTTACAAATTTATTTGATCGTTCGGGCTATTTGTATGAAGAACCAGCTAATTTGCTTAAGCAGGAGTTACGGGAGCCTGCAATTTATAATGCTATTATTAAAGCTATTGCTGAAGGTTCATCGCGGGCTGCTGATATCTGCGGTAAAGTGCAGGAGACAAGCACAACTGTTTTAAAGTACTTAAAAACATTGATGGAATTAGGAATAGTCAAAAAGGAAACGCCGCTCACAGAAAAAGCTGGGCGCAAGACGATTTATCTTTTAGCAGATAATTTTTTCCGTTTCTGGTATAAGTTTGTGCCGAATAATGCGAATGCCATTGATTCTGGCAGGATTGCAAGGATTTACTCGCAAACGGTAAAACGCTATTTTTCAGATTACATGGGCCTTGTTTTAAAAAAAATGTGTCAGGATTACTTGCTGTATTATGCGAAGAGCTTGCCTATTGAGCTTGTTGATATCGGGCAATGGTGGGGGACGGATGCGCAAAAGAAGAAGCAGGTGCAGATTGATATTGTCGCAACAGGAATTACACCGGATGCTTATATTATCGGTTCTTGTAAATATCGTAATGAGAAAATCGGTTTAGATGAGCTAGAGCTTTTACGCGATTACGCAAGAGTTTTTGGCAAGGGAACCAAGTATTATTTTTATATTTTTTCTAAAGGCGGTTTCACTGAGGGCTTGTTGCAAGCAGCGCAGCGTGGCGAAGTGACGCTTGTGACGCTGGCTGATTTGTATAATTAAGTCCTTTCGTAAGCGTCAAACGGTCAACCGTTAAAACGTCCCTACATGAAAAAAAGACCACCGGCGGTGGTCTTTTTTTGCTCTTCATCAAAATTGGTGGGTAAACGAATTGCCTCAATCACTTATTTTTTTGTGGGATTTCTGGTTACGGATATACTCTTTTCCGCTAGCATCTGGAGTTACTGTCTCCAGGCTAAACTCCATGTGAGAGCGACATGGCGTTTACTCGCTTTTTTTGAGGAATGGTGGTTGACAAAATACAGATTACAGTGAAAGCAGGTTGTAAGCATCCAACGTGTATGTCTGCTACTTCCCTTCCTCCTTCATCAGCCTCTCATTATAAATCGCCGGCGAAGCGCCTGCTTCCGTAATGTGCGGCGTTAAAAGCAGCAAAACCTCCGTCTTGCTGTGCGAACGTGAACGGTTTTTAAACAGCTCGCCCAAAAGGGGAATCTTGCTCAAAAAGGGCACCTTCTGCATAGTACGCTGCTGTTCCTCGCTTATCAATCCGCCGATAACCAACGTTTCGCCGCTGTACATGCGCACGTTGGTGTCGGCGGTACGACTGGTGATGCGGTAATTTTTCAGCTCGCTGATAAGCACAGGCGTGCTCACCTCAGTGTGGACACTGGCAGTAACCATTTTACCATCCTCACTGATGATAGGCGCATATTGCAGCTTGATGCCGGCATCCAGATATTCCGTTGCCGTATAGCTGCCGCTGCTGTCGTGCTTTTCTGTCTGCACGGGGATGTGGTCACCGATGAAAATGCTGGCCTCCTTGCCGGGGATGGTGATGATGCGCGGTGTTGCCAGAATGCGCGCTTTACCGTTGCTTATGAGGGCATTAAGCGTAGCGTTGAAGCGGAAGGCAAAGCCACGCCAGAATTTAAAGCTGCCGTCATAATTGCTGCTGTCACTGTTACTGTCGTTCGTTTCCTGCTTGCGTTGGGGAATAGTGTCCCAATCCCAGCGCACGCCCAGGTTTTTACTGTCCTCGCAGCTGACGGCGATGATTTTTGCTTCCAAAGTTACCTGCCTTGTTGCTATATCCAGCTTGGGCAGCAGCTGCCTTAAGCGTGCGTGGCATGGCTCGTCACCCAAAAGGATGAGGCTGTTGGTGATATTGTCAAGACCGAGCTTGGGACCGAAATGTGGCGTCAACGCTTCCTGCACGTCCTTAGCTCTGGCATAGCTCAGGGGATAGCAGGCCAGGCGTTCGCTGACGGGCTGCGGCAGTGAGGGAATGTTCACTGCAACAGTTTGGCCGACGTTGGAGGGGGAAGGCAAAAAGGGATTGGTGAGCTTATTTTGAGCGTTGCAGGGCAGAGCTATGGCAAGCAGCAGACTGCTGAGTATTAACGGGAAAAATCGTTTTAGCATAATGGCTCCTTTCAGTGTTATTCGTTAAGATGACGACAACAAGCATTGCATGGTAAATTTCATTTTTCATTTTAGCGCAAGCAGAGAAAAATTTCAAGTGAAAATTTAGAAAATAGAGAAAATTTTAAATTATCGTATTGCATTTCGCTTTTTTTATGCTACAATGAATGCAACACAGAAAAAATGAGGTGGTGCAATGGAAGTTTTGCGTAATAATAAGCTGGCAGAGAATTTGCTGCATCTTGCATTGGCTCAGGGTGCCAGTGACATGCATATCGAGCCTGACGGACAGGGAGTGCGTGTGCGCATCCGTGTTGACGGCCTGCTGCAACAGCTGTGTGTGCTGCCGCGTACGCAGCAAAGCACGCTGCTGACGCAGCTGAAGGTGTGGAGCGGTGTGGATATTGCCGAAAAAAGAGTGCCGCAGGATGGCAGGCTGCTGCTTGAGCATGAAGGCAGCGAGGTGGATTTGCGTTTATCCAGCCTGCCGACGGTGAACGGCGAAAAGCTGGCGATTCGTTTTTTGCAGCGTCAAGATAATTTGCTGCAGCTGGAGCAACTGCAATTCAGCGAAAGTAATTTGCAGCGTTACCGTCAGCTTTTTCATCAGCCAAACGGCTTGGTGCTTTTGACAGGACCTACTGGCAGCGGTAAAACAACGACGCTATATGCCACGCTGCAGGAGCTTGATGCTGCTGCCAACAATATAATAACCTTAGAGGATCCGGTGGAATACAAGCTGCCGGGGATTAATCAGGTGGCGGTCAACCGCAGGAGCGGACTTACCTTTGCCGCAGGACTGCGTTCTGTTGTGCGTCAGGATCCGGATGTTATCATGCTGGGTGAAATCAGAGATGAGGAAACGGCGGCGATGGCGGTACATGCGGCGCTGACAGGTCATTTGGTGTTGAGCACATTGCACACGAACGATGCCATCGGTGCGGTCTATCGTCTGCTGGATATGGGGATTGCTGATTATCTGTTGGCTGCCGGGTTGCGCGGTGTGCTGGCACAGCGTTTGGTGCGCCGTCCGTGCCGCCATTGCGGCGAACGGCGCTTGGCAACAGCAGCGGAGCTGCAGTATCTGGGGCGCAGAGCGGATGAAAAACGGCAGGTGGTGCAGGCTCACGGCTGTGAGCATTGTCACGGCACCGGTTACAGAGGGCGTCTGGCATTGCATGAGCTGATTGTGTTTGATAAACGTATGCAGCAGCTCTTGGTAAACGGCGCCGATGAAGCAGAGCTTTTGCGGGAGGCACGTAAGCAGGGCTGGCGCAGTCTGTATGCTGATGCAGTTGATAAGGTGCTGCAGGGGGCAACTACGGTTGAAGAATTGTGGCGCGTCGGTATCACCGGGGAGGCTGATAATGCTTGATAAGCTGTTGCTGCAGGCAAAAAGTATGGGAGCCAGTGACCTGCATCTTACACCTGAGGGAATGCCGATGGTACGCGTAGATGGCAGTCTGCAGCCTTTGCAAAACGAAATTATTTCCCGGGAAAAGCTGGAGAAAGCGTTACTTGCCTTGCTGCCGGAGCAGGAAAAACAGCAGCTGCTGCAGACAGGTGAGATTGATACTGCTTTTAGTGACAGACTGCAGGAGCGCTGCCGGCTGAATATTTACCGCCTTGGCAACGGCTATGCGGCGGCGATTCGTCTGCTCCCGAAGGATATTCCTGACTGCAACAGTCTTGGCCTGCCGCAAATTATCAGTCAGCTTGCGGGCAGCAGCAGTGGTCTGCTGCTCGTTACAGGTGCCACAGGCAGCGGAAAAAGCACCACGCTGGCCTCGCTGGTACAGCAGATAAATCAAACGCGCGCTGTACACGTGCTGACGCTGGAAGACCCGATAGAATATGTTTATCCTGCGGGCCTGGCACTGATTAACCAGCGGGAGGTGGGGCGTGATACAAGGAGCTTTGCCAGCGGCCTGCGAAGTGCGCTCAGGCAGGACCCGGATGTGATCATGGTGGGCGAGCTCAGAGATGCGGAAACAATCGGTATAGCGCTGACTGCGGCGGAAACAGGTCATCTTGTTTTGGCAACGCTGCACACGCAGGACGCTGCAGGCACAGTGAACCGTATTCTGGATGTGTTGCCCGATAGGCAGCATGTGTGTACGCAGTTGGCCGACTGCCTGCTGGGGATTTGCTGCCAAAGGCTGCTGCCGCGCTGCGACAGAGCAGGCAGAGCAGCAGCCTTTGAGGTGCTCGTCGCGACGCCTGCCATGCGCAATCTTATTCGTGAGGGGCGCACGCACCAGCTGCAGTCTTATTTGCAGACTGGTGCGCGCTACGGCATGCAGACGATGGAGGATGCAGTGAAGGCCTTACAGCTGCGCGGGATAATCGCATGAAAAAAGCCGCTGCGAAAAACAGCGGCTTAATATATACAGATAAACTGTGAAACAATATTACAAAATTTCTTCTCTGATTAACGTGTTCATCATCTTTTGCTTGCCCAATACCCAAAGCAAATCGTTTTCTTCGAAAACGAGTGAAACGTGGGGATTAGTAATCGTAAAGGCACCACGCTCCAGACCGACAACGAGGCAGCTCCATTTGTTGCGCAAATCCGCAGCCTTCAGTGAGGTTCCCAAAATAGGGGAATGCTTATCAATTGTAATCGCCAAAGAGAGAAATTGCTGCTCCGGTTTATTTTGGTGGTTATCCAGCATAAATTCACGCAGGCTTTGCGGTAAATCACAGCGCTCCAGGCCTAAGCTACGCTGCCTTACAGCAGCATCAAAAACCTGCAGCTGGCTGGCGGTGCCGATGAGCAGCAGCTTATCTCCCTGCTCTACTATCTGCTCACCGCCGGGCATATCAACAGTGCGATTACTGCCCAAAAGCTGCAGAACGTTGCAGCCGTAGCTTTCACGGAAGCCAAGACTGCGCAGGCTGCGTCCTTTGATGGGAGAATCCTTTTGCAAATCGTAGTAGACAAGCTGCAAATCCTCGTCGAACCAGGTACGGCTGTCATCGGGAGCACTTTCACGATGCTTGCGCATGTGCTTTTCGTTGAGGTTTACCAAAAAGCGTGATTCGATGCGCAGGTACTCGCTCATCAGCCAGTCGGAGGAGGAGATGAAGTACGCTGCCAGCAGGACAGAAACGCAGGCTAGGAAGCCGTGCAGATTCAACAGAGTGTGGAAGATGAAGTACAGCGAAGCAGATGCTGCAAGCAGCTTGCCGAACACAAGGAACATTAACGGCAGATGGTTAGCACGCTTTTTAAACCAGAGCTTGGAGAACAAATCACCATTACCGGCGCGGTTGACGAGCACAGCACGCAAAATCGGTGACATGATGATAAAGGTGGCAGCGGCGGTCAGCAGTCTGCTGTACGGCAGCTTCAGCGTGTTGCCCAAATAAGGCAACAGGTAATATTCCGCACCCAAGGCAATGGCTGCCAGCAGGGTGATGAAAATCAGCATACGCATGGTGTAACCGGTAAGCAAATTCTTCCAGTCCTGATCCTTGTCATCATCGGTATTGGTGCCGGTGTAACGGTCAAGCCAGCTTTTAGCCTGAGGCGGCAACAGCTTCAGCACCAGCTGGTAAAAGGGCTCGGCTGCCATGATGCAGAAGGGGGTAGTAAAGGTAGTGATTACGGATACCGCTACGATAATCGGATATAAAAAGCTGCTGATTACGCCCAGGCTCATGCCGAGGGAAGCGATAATAAAGGAGAATTCACCGATCTGTGCCAGGCTGAAGCCGCAGTGTACAGAGGTGTTGAGGCTTTGGCCGGAGGCCAGTACGCCGCCGGTGGAGAAAATCAGCTTGCCGATAATTGTTGCTACTACCAGCACGAAGATAGGAAGCGCCTGCTCCAGCAGGATAGCGGGATCTACCATCATGCCGACGGATACGAAAAAGACAGCGCCGAACAAATCCTTGATAGGAGCAACAAGGTGCTCGATTTTTTCGGCGTTAGGTGCTTCGGCAATCAAAGAGCCCATGATGAAGGCACCCAAAGCGGAGGAGAAGCCGAGCTGAGTTGCCAGCACTACCATACCAAGGCACAGGCCGATGGAAACAACTACCAGAGTTTCTTCGTTCATCAGCTGCTTGGCCCATTTAAAGAAGCTGGGGACAAGGTACATACCAAGAACAAACCATAAAACGAGGAAGAAAATCAAGCGTCCGATGCTGAGTAGCAGCTCCATCGTGGAAACATCGGCGCTGGCTACAGCCATGGTTGCAAGCAGCACCATCATTACGATGCCGGCGATATCTTCAATAATCAGCACGCCGAAAACTATTTCCGTAAAGCGCTGCGCCCTGAGCTTTAAGTCATCAAAGGCCTTGATGATAATTGTAGTGGAGGACATAGAAAGCATACCGCCTAAAAAGAGACTGTCCATATGATTCCAGCCCAGCAGCGTACCGGCGAAGTAGCCAACGGCCAGCATGCCGCCGATTTCTACCGCAGTGGCGATAAAGGCTGTACTGCCTACGCTTTTCAGCTTGTAAAAGCTGAACTCCAGTCCCAGCGCGAACAGCAGGAAGATAACGCCGATTTCCGACCAGGCGTGGACGTTGGCCTTATCGGTAATTGTCGGGAAGAAGTTGAAGTGCGGACCGGTGATGAAGCCGGCAACAATGTAACCAAGCACCAACGGCTGATTAATTTTCTTGAAAAGAATAGTCGTGACGCCGGCTACAAGCAAAATCATTGCTAAATCATTAATAATAGTAGGCAGATGAGTCATGGGAATCTCCTTTGCGATATTTTTTGCCAAAGTGGCTTTAAATGGTGTATAATAATTGAAATGTAGTCATAAGCTTTTTACGAGCTCTGCAGACTGCAAAACAAATAATCTCAATATATATTATACAATATTTTTGACTGAATTTATTGCATAAATAATGCTTTATTTTGTTAATTTATTGTGACTTGCGCAATTGGAGGAATAAAGATGAACGAAAATCAACAAGAAAAATTAGTTTTGGTAGATGGCGAGATTATGCCGGAAGCTGAAGCGTTTATTGACGTTAACGACCGTGGCCATAATTTCGGCGATGGTGTTTTTGAAATTGTACCGGTTTATAACGGCCGTTGCTTTGCTTTGCTGCCGCATATGAACAATTTATTTGATTCTGTAATCGCGGTAAAAATCCCCGGCGTTTATATGATTGAAGAGCTGGTAGAGTTCCATGAAAGCCTGCTGGCCGCAACCGGTCTGAAGGACTGCGAAATCTATACTCAGGTAACCCGTGGCAGCGGTGCTTATGCCCTGTCCTATCCGGAGCAGAGCATTCCGCATCTGACTATGTATGCTGTACCGGTTGACCGCGAGGCACTGGCTGAAAAGCGTGCTAAGGGTGTAAACGTTATTACCGTTGAGGACGTACGTTGGGCACGCTGTGATATCAATACTCTGAACCGTCTGCCGGAGGTAATGGCTAAACAGAAGGCTGTTATCGGCAACGCTTTTGATTCCCTGTTTGTTCGCGACGGCAAAATCACCGAAAGCACGGAAGCAAGCTTCTTCATTTATAAGGACGGCATTCTGTGGACTCATCCCGAAAACAACTTTATCCATAAAAACATTACCCGCCGACTGCTGATGGAACGCCTGTCCAAAGACCTGGACCTGCAGATTATCGAAAGAGCCTTTGACAAGGATTTCGCACTCAAAGCAGACGAAGCCTTCCTCTGCGGACCGCGTTGCGAATTTATGCCTGTTACCAAAATCGACCGCAGCTTCGTTGCTGACGGCAAGGTTGGCGAGCTGACTCAAAAGCTGCAGGATGCATATATGGCATTTGTAGCTAAGGAATGCCCTGTTAAGCATGAATAACAGCAGGCTGGTGCGGGGCGCACTGCTGGTGGCTTTGGCGCTGGCGCTGCAATCGCTGCGTCTGGTGCTGCCGATGCCGCAGCTGCTTTCTACGTTTATCATCGGTACTTTGGTGCATATGATGCTGGTGCTCACGTTGCAGCTGGGCGGCCTGAAGACAGCACTGTTGCTGGCGTTTCTGCTGCCGCTGACTGCTTACGTGCAGGGGCAGGTGTTGCTGCCGTTTCTGATTCCTGTAATTTGGCTGGGCAATTTTATCTTTGTGCTGCTTGTGCGTCAGTTTAAGGGCAGGCATAAGCTGGCTTTATGTGTGCCGCCTGTGGCGAAGGCCTGTGTTATGTTGCTGGCAGCCTGGGCTGTGCTGAGCTTCTTGGCGCTGCCGAATCCTGCGCTGCGCAAGACGGTTATGTTTGCGATGAGCGTACCGCAGCTGCTGACAGCTGTTGCCGGTATTTTGCTGGCAGAGCAGGTCAAAAAGCGCCTGCGTCAGTTTGATTAATACAGGTTTGGCAATAACATAATGTATTTATGCGCGTCGTATTTAACCGACAGCGAAAATAACCGCCGGTGTAAAAACTGAGCGGTTATTTTTAATGCTTCGGCTTTACTCAGTAACCTTTTGGTAACTGAAGCACTTTTTGGTGCATACTTTACAGAAAAGCTGAAACAGCATATTATAATATAGGCAATGGATAGTAGTTATTTATTTTGTGAAGTTAATGTTAAAAATGCCAATGCAGTGCCGCAAGCTAGATTTCATATGCTATAATATACAAGCAGTAATGAGTTTTAGGGGGTTATCAGTATTTTAGAATTTAAACCTGTAACATTGGCGGAAAAGCCTTTGTTTGAAAGCTATATATCAAAATCACATCAAAATGGCAGCGAATGTGCCTTTTCCAATCTTTTTATATGGCGTGACTGCTATCATATTTATTGGTGCGTAGCGCACGATTTCCTGCTGCTGAAGGTTAAACGCAACAACGTTGATTTTTACATTCAGCCTTTTGGCGGACGCGATGAGGATTTGCCGCGTCTGATGCAGGAGCTGAAGGAGGAGCATCAGGGCAAACCGTTTGAAATGCATGGTATCTATGATTTTACCAAGGAGCGCTTTGAGCGCGTGATGCCGGGTCTGACATATGAAGAAGACCGCGATAACTGGGATTATGTATATCTGCAGGAAAAGCTGGCAACGCTTTCTGGCCGCAAGCTGCACGGGCAGAAGAATCACTATAATGCTTTTGTTAAGGCGCATCCGGATTTTGTTTATGAGCCGATTACTATGGATAATATGATGGAATGCCTGAACTTCGGCGAGCGCTGGTGCGATGAGCATATGTCGGAGGATCCTTCGCTGCTGTGCGAAAAATATGCTATCCAGGAGGCCTTTCTGAGCTTTGAACAGCTGGAGCTGCGCGGCGGTGCAATCCGTTTCGACGGTAAAATTCAAGCATTCAGCTTTGGCAAAAAGATTAACGAGGATACAGCGGTGCTGCATGTAGAAAAGGCGCGTCATGATGTACGCGGGTTGTATACTGCTATTACCAAGGAGTTTGCCGCTCATGCCTGGACGGATGTAAAATATCTCAACCGTGAGGAGGATATGGGACATCCCGGTCTGCGTGAGGCAAAAATGGCGTTGCATCCGGAATTTATGGTAAAAAAATATAATGTAATTATTGGGTGAGGTAGCTTATGATTTACCGTGTCTTGAGCAAGGAGCGCATGTACCAGGCAGAGGAGCTTTGGGATTACTGCTTTGAAAAAAAGACAGAGCCTTTCTTTCAATACTATTTTGAGCAGTACTGCGGCAAGGACAATATGGTTATCGGCGGCTTTGACAAGGTCGGCGAGGAAGAAAAGCTGCGCACGATGCTGCATGTAAATCCTTATATGCTGCATTTGCGCGGGCAGGAGATGCTGGTGCCGTATCTTGTAGGAATTGCCACCGCTCCAGAAGCACGTGGACAGCATCTTTTGCGTCCGCTTCTGGAAACTGCCTTTGAGGTGCTGCGTTCACAGGGCTTTCCCTTTGTAACGCTGATGCCTATAAGCGCCGGTATTTATCTGCCGTACGAATTTGCTTATTGCTATTACCGTCATGAGTATAAAATGCCGCTGACAAAGCTTCAGCCTGCTGCAATAGGTGATGACCTGTCGGCAGAACGTCTAGACTTAGTTTCCTTGCTGCAGTCTGTGGCTGAGGAAAAAGCTCAGTCTTGCAATCCTTTGGCAGATATTTACGCAAGTGTTACCGCAGCGTGGAACGGCGTGCCGCAGCGCACTGCTTTTCAATGGCGCAAGCTGTTGTCTGTAGTTACGCAGGAAAACGTGTTGTGCGCTGTTGTCTATCGCGCGGGGAAAGCAGTTGGTTATATGCTTTACTCACTGACTGACGGCACGTTCAACGTGCAGGAGCTGTTGGCGCAGGATGCTGCAGCCAAGAACCGTCTGTTGCAATATGCCGCAGGACACAGAAGCGAAGTGCAGGAGTTTTGCTGGCTGGCGGAGCCTTGGGATAAAACATATCTTAGCTTTGCGGACCAGGAGCTTACAGGCAGGCTGCAGCCGTTTATGATGGCGCGCTGTCTTGATGCGCGTTTGGCGCTCGCCAAGCTGCCGGTAGCAGCAAGCATGAGCAGTGGCAGCGTTGTCATGCTGCTTACGGATAAGATGCTTGAGCGCAATAATCATCTGCTGCAGCTGCGCACGTCACCCGGCAAGCTGGAGGCAGTCAGTACGCTGGAGCAGGAGGAGGTTACCATGGACATGGGCACCTTTACCCAGCTTTACTTCGGTGCGTTCAGCGCTACGGAGCTGTGGGAAGCAGGGCGCATCAAATGCAGCGATGTGCGGAAGCTGCAGCTGCTCGACGAGCTCTTTCCTAAATGCCGCACCTATAATAACGAATATTTTTAAAGCTTATGCAGGCTGCTTGGTAATCCGGCAGTCTGCTTTTTTGACAACAGAAAAACCCATACCTTACTTAACGTAAAGCATGGGCTTGTTTTTTCGTTATAGAATTTACTGTGCTGTAATTTGCTTTTCCATGACGTTATAGGCTACATCACCATCATGCGGCTGACCGTTGACCGTAACATTACCATGGAAGGCTGCAATTTTAGTCTTCCAGCAGTAGCTGCCGCTGTCTGCGGTAATTTTATTGCTGTTATCATTAAAAACAAGATTGCCGTTTACATAGGCAGTTCTGTCGGAATGATATACATCTACCTTATCGCAGGCAAAGCTCATATCGCCGAAGCTCAGACGAATATTGCCTTGGCCGTGAACCTCCATAGCATAAAGATATACCTTAGTGGCATCGCCGGTAATGGTTAAGGTATTGTCATGTGCGGGGAATTGTACAAAAACATTTCCCTGCAGGTCATATACACCGGTGAGCGGGTTAAAGGTACGGCTGTCACTCTTGATTACCGGATCGGCAAAGCACATAGAAGGCAGCATCATAACAAGCATAGTTAATATTAAAAGTAATTTCTTCATGAATAAATCACCTCTTGTAGCATGAAAAACAGGAGAAATTTTAAGTGTACTCTTTATTATAGTATTTTTAGAGAATCGGCGCAAGCGTTAAAAAAGATTTTTTTAGAAAAAAAGAGGATTTTTCCTTTATACATTGAATATAAATTATGTGTGATATAGTAGTTGGAGGCGGAGAGGGTAATGAACGGAGATTTTGAAAACTTTAAAGAGCAGGTGCGCAGCACAGCTGATATGGTAGAAATAATCTCCGGTTACGTGCCGTTGAAAAAGAAAGGTCAGAACTACTGGGGATGTTGCCCGTTTCACGGAGAAAAAACACCGTCCTTTTCGGTGAACCCCGGCAAGAGCATGTTTTATTGCTTTGGCTGCCATGAGGGCGGAGATATTTTTAAGTTTATTATGAAAATCGAAAACTGCAGCTTTATGGATGCATTAAAGCTGTTGGCCGGCAGATACGGTATTCCGATACCGGAAAAGCAGAAGACGGCCGCCGAAATTGCGCGCGAGAAACAAAGGGACAGCATTTATAGTGCTAATGAACTGGCGTCAAAATTTTTTCAGGCTTGTCTTACAAAAACTGCTTACGGTGAACCTGCCCTGGCTTATCTTGCAGGGCGCGGAATCGGCAAAGAAATTATTGCCGGCTTTGGCATAGGCTATGCGCTGAATAATTTTACCGCGCTTGTCAGCTCTCTTGCTAAGCGCGGCTGTCAGCCGCAGGTGCTGGAGGCAGCCGGACTGGCGGCCCGTGGGCGCGACGGCTATTATGACAAGTTCCGCAACCGTGTGATTATTCCTATCCGCGATGCGCGCGGACGTATAGTCGGCTTTGGCGGCAGAGTGCTGGACAACAGCACACCTAAATATCTGAATACAGCGGAAACGCAGTGGTTTAATAAGCGAAGGCTGCTTTTTGGTCTGGATATAGCTTTGAAGGCTATCCGCAAAAGCGGTCGGGCTGTAGTTGTCGAAGGTTATATGGATGCTATCAGCCTGCATGCGGCAGGCTTTGATAATGTTGTAGCATCTATGGGAACGGCCTTTTCCCAGGAGCAGGCTAAGCTGCTGCAGCGTCTGGCGGATGAAGTAATCTTCTGCTATGACAGCGACAGCGCAGGCCGTAAGGCTTCGGTGCGGGCAGTAAGCATTGCCCGGGAAGCAGGCTTAAAAGTACGCATAGCAGGTGTACCTGACGGCAAGGATCCCGACGAATATGTACGTCAGCATGGCAGCGCTGCTTTTGCACAGGTGCTGGCGGCGGCGCAGAATGGTATTGATTTTCAAATAGATGAAACTATCCTGCAAAATAATATTGCTAATTTAGCAGGAAAAGTAGAGGCTGTGTCGAATATACTACCATTCCTATTAGAATGTAAAAATGAAATTGAAGCGTCGGAGCATATCCGAAGGCTGGCACAGCGGCTGACTATTGATGAAGGCCTGATTGCGGAAGAATACCGCAAGGCAGCACGCAGAGGCGGCAGACAGCAGACTGGGCAGCCGACGGTGATTCCGGAGGAAAAAAGCGCCGGTATCGGTCAGCAGGCGGAAGAACTGCTTCTGAGATTGCTTTTGGAGCAGCCGCAGCTGTGTGACGAATGCTGTGCTGAGGTAAAGGAAACAGGCTTTGAAGATGCTGTGCTGGCACAGCTGTTTGACAGGTTGTGCGAGCTTGGCACCGCTTATACAACGGATAAGCTGAATAATGTCCTGGACGACGCGGCGCAGACAGCGCTGGCACGTATTTTGGCACATCAGCTTCCGGAGGGAGATATGGATAAGCTTATGCAGGACTGCCTCAGGCAGATGCGGCGGCTTCGTCTGGAAAAAGAATATGAAAAGCATCGTCTGCTGGCGGATGAATACGAAAGATCGGCAGATGAGCGTTTTCTCAGTGAATTAATGGAAAGTCAAAGGATAAAGAATGAAATCAAAAAACTCTATGGAAACCAAAATAAATAAGGAAGGAGGGGACACCATGGCTGCAGCTACTAAAATAACGCAGGAGCAAATTGATGAGCTTATCCGCAAGGGTAAAGCTAATAAGGGTGTTCTCACCTATGGCGATGTAATGAACCTCACCAATACTTTGGAAGATATTACGCCAGAAGATGTTGAGCATATCTACGAGGTTATTACACGTAAAGGTCTGGAGCTTGTTGATGATGACAATGCCTCCGACGAAGATATACTGCCTTTGGTAGGAAACGACGAAGATAATGATGAGCCCAGCAGCAGCGAGTTGGAAAACATGAGCGTTCCCGAAGGCATCAGCATTGACGATCCTGTACGCATGTACCTTAAGGAAATCGGCAGAGTACCGCTGCTTATCGGTGAGGATGAGGTTAAGCTCGCTAAGCGTATGGATAAGGGCCGTCAGGCAGAGCGTATTCAGCGCGGCAGAATGATTGAGCTGGAGGAGCCTGCTTTTACTGCTGAGGACAGCGGCAGCACATTGGTTGAAAAGCTGCGCGAGAGCTTGAAAGAGGAATGGCAGATTACCAATATGCGTTCTGTTTTCCGTGTAGCGCAGATGATTAAAAAGCGTCAGAGCGTAGGTCAGCCTTATACTGTTGACGATTACGAGGACCTGATTTTTGAATTTACCAAAGATGAGCGTCTGCATCTGCAGCGCCTGATGGCAGAACAAAGATGTCTGATTCCGGGCTGTGAGCAGTTCGTAGTAACGCGTGAAACAAGCGATTTAGATGATCATAAGCTTTATCAGATTAAGGCTATTCTCAACGAGCTCAGAGAGCGTATGAGTGACGGCAGAGAAAAGGATTCTGCTGTTGTTGAAGCCTACTGCAATCTGGATGAGGATTTCGAAAAGCTGTTGAAAGCAGTTGCACATCAGGGTGACGAAGCTAAGCAATGCTTGTCCGAAGCTAACCTGCGTCTGGTAGTAAGTATTGCCAAGCGTTATGTCGGTCGCGGTATGCTGTTCCTGGATTTGATTCAGGAGGGTAACCTGGGACTGATTAAGGCTGTAGATAAATTCGATTATAACAAGGGCTTTAAATTCAGTACCTATGCTACGTGGTGGATTCGTCAGGCGATTACCCGTGCGATTGCCGACCAGGCACGTACTATCCGTATTCCTGTACATATGGTGGAAACCATTAACAAGCTCATTCGTGTTTCCCGTCAGCTGCTGCAGGAGCTTGGCCGCGAGCCTTTGCCGGAAGAAATTGCCAAGGAAATGGATACCTCTGTTGACAGAGTGCGCGAGATTATGAAAATTGCGCAGGAGCCTGTTTCTCTGGAAACTCCTATCGGTGAGGAAGAGGATTCGCATCTGGGCGATTTTATTGAGGACCACGATGCACCGGCACCTGCCGACGCTGCTTCCTTCACTCTGCTGCGTGAGCAGCTGGAGGAGGTTCTGGAAACGCTTACTATCCGTGAAAAGCGGGTATTGGAGCTGCGCTTTGGTCTGGAGGACGGCCGTAGCCGTACTTTGGAAGAGGTTGGCCAGCACTTTGGCGTTACCCGTGAGCGTATCCGTCAGATTGAGGCTAAGGCACTGCGCAAGCTGCGTCATCCCAGCCGCAGCAAAAAGCTGAAGGACTTCTTGGAATAATAGTTGACAAATAACTGTATCTATTATAAAATAATACTGTTTGGTAGCTTGCATGGGCCTATAGCTCAGTGGTAGAGCCGCCGGCTCATAACCGGCTGGTCGTAGGTTCGAACCCTACTGGGCCCACCAATACCTTACATCAGCAAAACGAAGTGAACGCAGGTCGAAAGGCCTGCGTTTTTAATTTTTATGAGTTGACATTTATCTGCTTATAGTGACATAATTAAATAGTTATCAAGAATGCAGATTCATTTCACTGAATAAGTTTGAATAATTACCAAGGAGGCAAGAATGTTTACTTTAAAAAATGGTGACGGTATGGTTTGGCCTGACGGCAAGCGTATCGCCGTGATGGTTACCTTTGATTTTGATGCGGAGCTGCTGCGTAAATCTGTAATCGGCAAGCGAACAATCGGCTTTTCCGATACAAGCAGAGGTCAATATGGTCCTGATGAGGGCTTGAAGCGTTGTCTGGATATGCTTGAACGGCAACAGCTCAAAACTACTTTTTTTGTTCCCGGCCGCATTGCGGAGCTTTATGCAGATAAAGTTCAGCAAATAGCGGATGCAGGACATGAACTTGCATATCACGGCTATCTGCACGAAGCCTCTGTAGATATGCCTGCTGATGAGGAAAGAGAAAATATGGCCAAGAGCGAGGCACTGTTGGAAAAAATAAGCGGACGTAAGGTTGTTGGCTATCGCGGTCCGCTGGATTTGTTGCCCAACTGTGCAATGCAGCTGATGGCTGAACGTGGATATTTATACGGTTCTACGCTTAAGGATTGCGACTGGGCATATGTGCATGAGGACTACCCGCTTGTGGAGCTTCCTACTGAGCCTACGCTGGATGATTTCTCCTGGTTCTATTTTTCCTATGCTGATGAAGCTACTATCACCTGTAGTTATCCGGTGGACTATGTTTACGATATCTGGAAGGATAATTTTGACGAGCTTGCCAATGAGGGCGACAAAATTTTTGTGCTCAAGCTGCATCCGCAGCTTATCGGCCGCAGTAGCCGCGTGCGCATGCTGGAACGCTTTATTGCCTATATGAAGGCGAACGGCGCATGGCTTGCAAGCTGCGAAGAGGTAGCGCGTTACGTAAAGGAGTTTTATGCTAAACGTGCGGAAGGAGGCGAAGCATGATGAACTGGAACTGGCCTGATAATAAGCGCATTGCTTTACTGCTTTCCTTTGATATCGATGCGGAAACTCTGTGGCTTACACGCAACGATATCAATGAACGTCATCTGGTGCACATGTCCCGTGGTCTTTATGCTACGAAGCAGGGCTTGCCGCGCATCCTGAAGATGCTGGAGGAGGAAGGTCTTAAGGCAACCTTTTTCACTACTGCCTATACTGCGGAGATTCATCCGGAAATCATTCAATACATTGCAGCGCAGGGACATGAAATCGGCTATCACGGTTATCTGCATGAAGTAAAGGATACCTATGAAGAAGAAAATGCGCTGATGGATAAGGTTGATGCTATCTTCCGCAGCCTTACCGGCAAACGTCCCGTAGGTGTGCGTATGCCTGATGGTATCTTGCATGATTTTCATAAGCAGCTCTGGCTGGACCGCGGTTGCATCTATTCCTCCAACTGGCGTAACAATGACGGACCTTTCCTGCTGCAAATAGACGGAAAGGAAATACCTATCGTTGAGCTGCCGAAGGACGGCATTGTTGATGATACCTCTTATGATATGTATACTCTGCAGCATCCGGAGCATTATTACCTGCGCAGCGGACGCGAAATGGTGCAGATTTGGCAGGATGAGTTTGACGGCCTGGCAGACGAGGGCCGCATCATTAACTTTGTTATGCATCCGCAGTTTATCGGTCGTCCGGGATATGTTCGTGCATTGCGTTCATTTATTCATTATGCAAAAGAAAATGGAGCCTGGATTACTACTGACGAAGCCTGCGCTAAACATGTTTTAAAGCAGAAGGGTTATGATATTGAGGTTCATTACTGATTGAAAAAAATCTGTTGGCAGTGTCGTTGATTCTATGGTATAATAATTCATTATATGAGCAAGTTTACTCATTAAATGTACGGAGTAAACAGATATTAAAAATTGAGAGGGGTTTTTCTAATGAAAAAGTTTACAATGAAAAGTATTTTTGCTTTCTTGGCAACAGCAATGCTGGCTATGATGCTGGTAGGCTGCGGTGGCGAGAAAAAAGATGCTGCAGCTGATGCAGGCAAGGGTGACAAATGGGTTGTTGCTATCAACTCCACCTTCCCGCCGTTTGAATCCGTAAAGGAAGGCACCAAGGATTACCAAGGTGTTGATATTGATATCGCTCACTACATCGCCAAGAAGATGAACAAGAAAATCGAATTTACCGATATGAAATTCGCTTCTTTGGTACCTACTCTGCAAAGTGGCCGTGCTGATGTTATTATCTCCGCAATTTCTCCGACTTCCGAGCGTGAAAAGGTTGTATCCTTCTCCAAGCCTTATTATTTCCCGATGAAGGCTATTCTCTGCAAAAAGGGTGCAGGCTATGACGCTATGGATAAACTGAAGGGTAAAAAAGCCGGTGCTTCTATGGGTACTACCTATGCTAAAGAGCTGAAGGCTGTCGGCGGTATCGAAGTTGTTGAAATGGATACTACTCCGCTGGTTGTTCAGGATATTAAAAACGGTCGTCTGGCTGCAGGTCTGTTTGATTCTTCCCAAGCTGCTGTTTTCGTAAAACAAAATCCTGATCTGGAGCTGCACGTTCTGCAGGGAACTGTAGTAAAAGACGATACCTTTGCTATTGCGCTGCCTAAGGATTCCAAGGATGTTGAAAAAATCAACGAAATCCTGAAGGAAATGCGCACCAATGGTGAGCTGCACAAAATTCTCGTAGCTCATCTGGGTGAAGAAGGCACTAAAGAATATGAAGCTGCAATTGAAAAGCTGGATATTGCAAAGCTGTAAGAGGTGAATTGAGCAGATGTTAGATTTTTCCGTTCTGGAACCTTATATACCGCTTTTGGCAACCGCTGTCTGGATTACACTTAAATTCACTTTCTTTTCTACAATTATGGGCTTTTTCGGAGGCTTTATCCTGGCGCTGATAACCCTGTCCAAAAACAGAGTGCTTTCCTTCCTGGCGAAGGTTTATATCTCTGTCTTCCGCGGTACGCCGCTTTTGGTACAGCTGATGTTGATTTACTTTGCGACACCGCAGCTGACGAGCTATACTATTTCTGCTTTGGAGGCAGGCGTGCTTTCCTTCGGCCTGAACAGTGCCGCATATATTTCCGAGGCACTGCGCGGCGGTATTCTTGCTGTCGACAAAGGTCAGTGGGAGGGAGCAATGTCCTTGGGTGTGCCTAAGCATCGCTTCCTGCTGGATATTATTCTGCCGCAGGCTATTAAGAATGCATTGCCTTCACTGGTAAACGAAAGCATTATGCTGCTAAAGGATTCCAGCCTTGTTTCCGTTATCGGCGTTGCCGATACGCTGCGTTGGGCTGATCTGATTCAGGCAAAAACCTTCCGTGCGTTTGAAGCCTTTATCGTAGCTGCTGCTGTTTATTATGTTTTGGTTATGGCCCTGAACTTTTTGGGTGGTTTGTTAGAAAAGAAGGTGCGCGTCAGTGATTGAGATTCAACACCTGTCTAAAAGCTTTGGCAATTTAGAGGTCCTTAAGGATGTTTCCCTGACAATAAAAAAAGGTGAGGTTGTGACCATTATCGGTTCTTCCGGTTCAGGAAAATCTACGCTGCTGCGTTGTATCAATCTGCTGGAGCAGCCTACCGGCGGAGCAATTTTATTCGAAGGTAAGGACATCGTAAATTCCAAAATTAAAATTGAAGATATCCGCAAGAATGCCTGCATGGTGTTCCAGCATTTTAATCTTTTTGCTAATATGACTGTTCTGGAAAATATGACCTACGCTCCTCGTGTAGTAAACGGTCTGTCCAAGCAGGAGGCCAAGGAAAAGGCTATGAAGCTGTTGGCTAAGGTCAATCTTTCCGATAAAGCCAATGAATATCCCAGCCGTCTGAGCGGCGGTCAGAAGCAGCGTGTAGCGATTGCGCGTGCTTTGGCGATGGAGCCGAAGGTACTGCTTTTGGACGAGCCTACCTCCGCACTTGATCCGGAAATGGTCAAGGAGGTACTGGACGTTATCAAGCAGCTGGCCAATACCGGCATTACCATGGTTCTTGTTACCCACGAAATGGGTTTTGCCAAGGACGTTTCGGATACCGTTTATTTCATGGACGGGGGTTACCTGATTGAAAGCGGTACGCCGGATGAAGTATTCAACCATCCGAAAACGGAACGCGCGAAGAAGTTCCTTGCTTCTGTTTTGGTATAAGGATATACGAATGAAAATATTTATAATTAATCCTGACTTTGGGGTTACTCCTGAGCAGATGGCAGCACGCTGTCATCTGCTCAGTGCGCATGTAGGTCCTGATGTGGAGCTGCACATGGAGTGCCTTGTTGAAAATCATATTGAAATTGATTCTGCTCTTGATGCTGCGCTTGCTGCGCCCGAGATTATCAAAATGGCTGTGCGTGCGGAAAGCGAAGGCTATGACGCAGTCGTGCTGTACTGCTTCAGTGACCCCGCGGTGGATGCCTGCCGTGAGGTGGTAAGTATACCTGTAGTGGGCGGCGGTCAGGCTAGCTGTCTTCTGGCTCCGCTGGTAGGCAGGCAGGCAGGGCTTTTGCTGGCAGATACTGCGCGTTATGCGGAAAAGCAGCTTTTTGTTGCTCAATGCGGTGTTGATCCTGCGCGTATTGCTGCAATTGGTGGTATTGAGGCCCGCGGTGTCGATTTGTGGGCAGAGCGTGAGCGTGTTCTGGACCTGCTTACGGAAGCCGGCAAACATTTGCTGGCGGCAGGCAGAGTACAGGTACTTCTTTTAGGCTGCTTATCATTTTTAGGCTTGGCGCACCCGCTCAGTGATCGTCTGGGCGTTCCTGTTGTTGACCCGGCGGTGGCACCTGTGGCGCTGGCGGAATGCCTTGTGCGGCAGGGGCTCAAAACAAGCCGCAAGGCTTATCCTTTACCGCCGTTGCGTAAACGGACGTGGCAGAGCGGGCAATTATAAACAGCTTGCTTTTCTATAGGAAATAGTGTAAGATAGTATTAGTATTAAAATCTTAAGAAGAGAGGTTACTGTTTTAATGAAAAAGAGCTTATTGACTTTGATTATGGCTTTGGTTATGGCTTTAGCTTGCGCAACCAGCGCTTTTGCCGAAGAATTGGGATATGTAAATGTTGAACGTGTTTTCCGCAGCTATCCTGATATTCAGACTACTATGAGCGTTATCAATCTGGAGCGCCAAAAGGCTGAAAATGAATTCAACGAAAAGGCTCCGAAACTTGACGACAAGGGCAGACGCGAGCTGGGCGAAAAATTATCCGCTCAGGTAGATAAGAAGGAAGCTTCCCTGCTGAATCCTATCCGCGAAAAAATCCGCAAAACTATCGGCCAGGTAGCAAAAGCTCATGGCATTGCTAATGTAGTTGATGCAAGTGCTGTTGTATTCGGCGGCAAGGATCTGACTGAAGAAGTCATCGCTGCTGTTGCTCAAGGCAAATAAAGGCTAATGTTATTGAAGGCTGTCGCAGGCAAGCGACAGCCTTTTTTAATGAGTGTGTTATAATATAAGTAATTTTAGGCGAGGTGAAGCTGATGGCGCACTGTCCCTTTGATTTTTTTACTGACGGGAAAAAACATACTATATGTCTGGTCGGCGGCGGCGGTAAAACAACGGTCATGTACGAGCTGGCAGCGGCGTGGGCAGCCTGCGGACGCAGGGTACTGGTGCTGACGAGTACGCATATCCTGCAGCCTGCAGATGGCAGCTTTGCTGCCGATGTGCCTGCGGTGCAAAATTTGTGGCAGCAGCGGCGTTATGCTGTTATCGGTACACCGGAACTGTCAACAGGTAAGCTGACGGCACCGCCGCAAGATTTATATGAAGCGTTGCAGCTGCAGGCTGGCGTAATTTTGTGTGAGGCTGATGGTTCCAAACATCATCCCTGCAAGGTGCCTGCAGCGCATGAGCCTGTACTTTTGCCTGACAGTGACATAGTGCTGGCTGTTGCGGGGATGGATGCTTTGGGCCGTCCGTTAGCGCAGGCTTGCCAGCGTCCGCAGCTGGCGGCAGCGCTTTTGGGCTGCAGCTTAGATTCTGTCATTGATGCGCAAATGTTGGTTGTTTTGCTGCTTTCGGAGCAGGGGACACGCAAAAGTGTCGGCGTACGCGCTTATTATATTGTATTGAATAAATGTGACCTGCTAAAGGCAGCGCAACAGGAGGAAATGCTTCGGCTGTTAGTGGGTGCAGGCATGGACGAGCATAGAATATGGCTTCGTGAAAGGGGGAGAATAACAAATGCTGAAGATTATTGTACGCGGTGGCGGTGACCTGGCAACAGGCGTTATCCATCGCTTGTGGGGAGCGGGCTTCAAAGTTTTAGTGCTGGAATGTGCTAAGCCTGCGGCAATTCGTAGGCAGGTAGCGCTGTGCGAGGCGGTGTATCAGGGCAGCGCTCAGGTAGAAGGTCTGACTGCAAGATTGATAAATTCATTGCCTGAGGCAGACGCTGTCTGGGAGCATGATGAAGTGCCGGTGCTGGTTGATGAAGCAGCGGATAGTGTGCATGCTTTTGCGCCTGATATTGTGATTGATGCGATTATTGCCAAGCGCAATCTTGGTACAAGCAGTACAATGGCACCGCTTGTTATTGCTTTAGGCCCCGGTTTCAGCGTGGGCGCAGATGCCGACGTAATTGTAGAAACGAAGCGCGGTCATAACCTGGGACGCATTATCCGCAGCGGCAGTGCTGCACCTAACAGCGGCGTGCCCGGTAATATCGCAGGCTATAGCAAGGAGCGTGTGCTGCACGCACCCTGCGCAGGTGTTCTGCACGTTGTTCATGATATAGGCAGCATTGTGGAAAAAGGCGAAACTATTGCAACTATTACCGATGGCAGTAATCAGGTGGCGGTAAAGGCAACACTGTCCGGTCTGATTCGCGGCATGATTCGCGATGGCTTTGCTGTTACCGAAGGCTTTAAAATTGCCGATATTGACCCACGTAAAGAAGAACTGGCCAACTGCTTTACAATTTCGGATAAGGCGCGCTGCATTGCCGGCAGCGTCTTGGAATTAGTCTGCCGTTATGCACAGGAGAAATAAAAATGAAGGGTTTAATGAAAAAAATACAGGCGCAGGCTTTGAATTCGCAGCCTTGCTATCTTGTTGCATTGATTGAGAGTGAAGGTTCTACTCCGCGTACTGGCGGCGCCTATATGCTGGTCGGAGAAAAGGGTTTGCTTTACGGAACCATCGGCGGCGGCAGTATGGAATATGCGGCGCAGCAGCTGGCACAGCAGCGTCTGCGCTGCTGTGGCGGCTGCTTTGTCAAAACGTTTGACCTTTCTCCGGCAGCAGGTATGGCCTGCGGCGGCAGCTGTAAGGTGCAGTTCTGCTACCTGCCTGTGGGGGAAGAAACGGGGGATTTGGCAGAGGAAGCTCTTAGTGCAATGAAGCAGCATGCTCCCTGGTGGTTTTTACTGCCTTTGGGTGAAGGCAACGCACTGCCGCAAATAAAAAAAGATCTGCAGCTTGCAGGTCGCAGAGGTGTAATCAATATAGATGGCTACGCTTATTATGCGGAGCAGTATGATTATGACGGTTCGGTTTATGTTTTTGGCGCAGGTCATGTTGCGCGTGAGCTGGTGCCGCTTTTGTGTCATCTTGGCTTTAAATGCATCGTGCTGGATGACAGGGCGGAGTTTGCGGATGCGGCAGCATTTCCGCAGGCGGAGCATGTACAGCAGGTTGATTTTACTAAGCTTCAGGAGGTTTGCAGCCTGACGGCAAAGGATTATGCGGTAGTTATGACGCGCGGTCACGTGCATGACGCCAATGTGGAGCGCTATCTGTTGACTACGCCGGTCGGTTATATCGGCATTATGGGCAGTAAAAATAAAGCAGCCATGGCCAGAGCCGCTTTGCTGGCGGACGGCTACAGCGAGCAGCAGCTTGCGCGTGTTATTACGCCTATCGGAATCGACATAGGCAGTGAGACGCCGGCGGAGATTGCGGTGAGTATTGCATCACAGTTAATCCAAAATAGAGCAGAACGTGTATAAGGCATCATATACTTCATCGAGAGGGCCTCGACGTAGCAGTAGTACGCCGTCGGCCCTCTCTCTTCGTCTCTGATACCTTCTCCGCGTTCTGCGATTGGTAAAGTGTAAGGCATCATATACTTCATCGTGAATACCTCGACGTACTTGTAGTACGCCGTCGGTGCTCCTTCTTCGTCTCCGGTACTTTCTACGCGTTCTGCTGATTATAAAGTATGAGACATCATATACTTTCATCAGGAGGCCTCGACGTAGCAGTAGTACGCCGTCGGCCCTCCTTCTTCGTCTCTGATACCTTCTCCGCGTTCTGCTGATGAGTTAAAGGTATTGTACCACATACTTCATCTATATAAAAAAGAGCACCTTAACGTAGTAAAAGTACGTAGTCGGTGCTCATTTTTAAATTTATCTTTTGAATTGCGAACAAAAAAGGCTATCTGATAAAATTTATACGGATTTTCTCTGTAATTTTCTTTACAATATTGCCTGATATGCGATAAAATATATGCATGAAAAAATGAAGGGGTGCTTATATGTCTAAGTTTGTTAAACTGTCTGAGGAAGCCTACAAGTTTGAGGGCAAGCTGTCTTTGAGCTCGGCTATTCCTTTAGGTCTGCAGCATATTTTGGCTATGTTTGTCGGCAATCTTACACCGGTTCTGATTATTGGCGGTGCCTGCGGTATTGTCGGCGGTGCCGGTTTTGAACAGCTGCAGGTTGTTTTGATTCAGAATGCGATGATTGTTGCAGGTCTGGTAACTCTGCTGCAGTTATATTCCGTTGGTCCCTGCGGTGGCAAGGTGCCTATTATCATGGGTACAAGCTCAGGCTTTATCGGCGTATTTGCCGGTATCGTTGCAACCTTGGGTAGCGGTGTTGTCGCCTATGGCGCTATTATGGGTGCCTCGATTATCGGCGGCGTTTTTGAAGCAGTGCTTGGTCTTGTGCTCAAGCGCATCCGTCGCTTCTTCCCGCCTGTTGTCTGCGGTACCGTTGTACTGTCTATCGGTCTGTCGCTGATTTCCGTAGGTATCAATTCCTTTGGCGGCGGCTTCAAGACTAAGGACTTCGGTTCTATCGAAAACCTGCTGCTTGGCTTGTTTGTACTTTGTGTTATTCTTTTCTTCAAGCATGGCACTAAGGGCTTTTTAAGCTCTTCTTCCATTCTGCTTGGTATTATCGCCGGCTATATCGCTGCGATTTTCATGGGCTTTGTATTGCCTACAACTGCAGTTACGCCTGACGGAGTAGAATACACCAAATCCTGGGTACTGCATTGGGACAAGGTAGCGAACGCATCCTGGTTCGCTGTGCCTCAGCTTATGCCGGTTGATATCGTATTTGATATGCGTGCTATTATGCCGGTATTGATTATGTTTGTTGTTACCGCAGTTGAAACGGTTGGTGATATTTCCGCCGTTGTCGAAAGCGGTCTGAACCGTGAAGCTACGGACAAGGAATTGTCCGGCGGCGTTATTTGTGACGGCATTGGCTCTGCTATCGCTGCTGTTTTCGGCGTACTGCCTAATACCTCTTTCTCCCAGAATGTAGGTCTGGTTGCTATGACGAAGATTGTTAACCGTTTTGCTTTGGCAACCGGTGCTGTATTTTTGATTCTCTGCGGCCTGATTCCCAAGCTGGGGGCTTTGGTTTCCATTATGCCGCAATCCGTTCTGGGCGGCGCTGCTGTAATGATGTTCTCATCGATTGTTGTCAGCGGTATTCAGCTGGTTACTAAAGAGAAGCTTAACCCGCGCAGCCTGACGATTATTTCCGTTGCTTTAGGCGTTGGCTACGGCATGGGCGCTACACCCGGCATCCTGGCACACTGCCCGGAGGCTATGCGCATGATGTTCGGTGAATCCGGTATCGTTCCGGCAGCCTTTGTAGCAATTCTGCTGAATATTATTCTGAATATGGGCGAAGACGCTCAAGCTTAGTTTTATCCTGCTGTGTATCTATATCCAGCAGCTCGTTGATATCCTGAACCGGTACTTTTACTACCAGTTCAGGATATTTTTTTGTCAGTACGGAACCGCCTTTGTCCTGCGGCAGATGTTGCAGCTCGTCGGCAAATTTTGCAGGGAAGATAATGGGATTGCCGGGAGTTTCTTCGTAATACAGGCGATGAATTTTTTGCGGTTGTGCTAAAAAGCTTTCGGCGAGGCGGATGAGCGAAGCCTGCTGCAATAACGGCTGGTCGGCAACGGCAAAAAGCAGGCCCTCGGCCTGAGGCAGCAGCTGCTGTATATATGATGTGCCCAGGCGCACGGTGTCGCTCAGATAGGGCTTGTCGTGGAGCAGGCAGGGGATTTGCTGCTGTGCGCAGATTTCTGCAATCTCCTTGTGGCGTGTAACAACGATACGCTTGGCGAAAAGTCCTTTGCTGATATCAAGGATGTGCTGCAGCATGGGCGCTCCGTCAATGGCTGTCAGCAGCTTGTTGGCGCCGAAGCGGAGGCCTACGCCGGACGCCAGGATGATGCAGGCTATTTTAGAATATTTTACGTTCATAAAGTTACCTCACGGTTCTGATTATATATCATTATTATAAGACTGAATGGTGGTGCTAACAAGCGGGGGAGTACCGGTTAGCGGAAGAATATATTTTATCCGCAAAAACAAAAAACTCTGTAACCGAAGTTACAGAGTTCATTTTCAAGTGGTGGCCCTGGCAGGATTCGAACCTGCGACCTTTTGATTCGTAGTCAAACGCTCTATCCAACTGAGCTACAGAGTCACATCAGCGTTGCTGTTGTTTCAAGCAACAATGATATTATAGCGAAAAGTACGCTTCTTGTCAACACTTTTTTGCAATTATTTTTTAGATTTTTTGCCGACAGCTTTTTCTTTGGCAGCAGGCTGATGCTTTTCCAGCCAACCGCAGTAAATGAAGAAGCCTAAGGCAACGAGAAAGAAGCCTAAGCTGGTTGCCTGAGCGGATTTCAGTCCGAACATCCAGGGCTCGGCGTAGTCACCGCGCAGCATTTCCAAAAAGAAGCGGACTACGGAATAAAGCATGGCGTACATACATAAAGCCTGACCGCGTGCATGCTTTGTAGTGCGGAATAAAAGCAGCAGGGCAAAAATGACGATGTCCAGCTGACCTTCCCAAACCTCTGCCGGCCACAGGGGTACGGGGCCGTAGGTTTTGTAGGCCAGCGTGCCTTCCGGGTACAGAATACCGAAGCTGCCACCGGTAGGTGTGCCGAAGGCGTCACCGTTGAGCAGGTTGGCCATGCGTCCGATGGACTGACCGATAAGCAGAGAAGGCGAAATGATATCCGCCAGAGCTACCCAGTCGATGTCATGCAACTTGCAGTAAACTATGCCTGCCGCAATACCTGCCAGCATACCGCCTTGCACGGCCATGCCACCCTGCCAGACGAAGGGGATTTCCAACAGATGATGGCTGTAGTAATCCCAGTCGAAGAAGAAAACATCCCACAGCCTGCCGCCGATGAGACCGGCAAAGCCGCCGTAGATGCCGATGTCTAAAATGTGCTCGTGCCAACGTCCGTCCTGCTTAGCTAAAAAGTAGGCAGTGCCGGTAGCTAAAAATATTGCTGTACAGAGCATCAGACCATACATGCGTATGGGAAAATCGCCGATAAAAAAGAGATATTGATGCATTATGAATAAGGCCTCCTAAAAAATCTAACTAATATTTTAACACATTCCGGTGTTTTTATCAGCGAAAAAGTTGTGATTTCTTTATTCAGAAAGCTTATTTAATTTAACAGCGAAGATAGTATTGCGTGACATGTTGCTTATGTCATTATCCACAGCGTCAATATTATGATATAATGAGGGAAGCGATATGAGCTTCAGTGAAGCAAAAAATAGAGAAAGAAGGTCTGCAAATTTATGAAAGCATTAACTTATATTGAACACGGTAAGTTTACTCTGCAGGAAAAGGCCAAGCCGCAGCTTGTTTCTGCGCGTGATGCTCTCGTGCGCGTAACGCTGGGAAGCATCTGCACTAGTGATTTGCATATTAAGCATGGCTCGGTACCTCGTGCTGTGCCGGGAATTACCGCATTTTCGAAAACAGATTAGACGGAGTTATCAAGATAGCGATTACCGAATGATATTTTGTAAAGCATGCTATAAGAGGGGCGATTTTATGATTAAGCATATAACAACAACACCGGCAAAGGCTTTAGAAAAATTAAAAGCAGGCAACGCCAGATATATTGATGCCAAGGTCAACAGCGAGGACATTTCGCAGGAAAAGAGAACAGATACCTTGGTTAACGGTCAGAAGCCTTATGCGATTATTATTACCTGCTCTGATTCTCGCGTAATTCCGGAGAATATTTTTATGACAGGTATCGGCGAGCTGTTTGTTATCCGTATTGCCGGTAATGTGATTGATGAGCATCAGCTGGGCAGTATTGAATACGCTGCCAGTCATCTGGGCGCACCGTTGATTGTTGTTATGGGGCATACGCATTGCGGTGCGGTGCATGCTGCAATCAATCATGATCCGGAGGGCTATATCAAATTTATCACGGATAAAATCAAAGCAGCGATTGGCGACGAGTGCGACCCGTATAAGGCTGCCTGCTTGAATGTCAAAAGCTGTGAAGCGGAAATCGAAGCAAGCCTGGAGATTCAGAAGGTTGAGCATCAGGAGGGCTTGCGCATTGTCGGTGCCATGTATCATCTGGAGAACGGTCTGGTAGATTTTATCTAAAGCAGATTATTTTGAGCTGCCTTGAGCTTAGCGTCTTGAGGCACTTCTTTTTTGTAAGTTAATTTCTCAAAATTCACAATAATGCGCTTGACAGAATTGTGACTTGAATGTATTATGTATACATAATACAGATTTCGATTAAAAGCAGCTTTTACACGCTTTTGGAGAAGGAGGCAAATGTATTATGCGTAAAGAACACGACTTTTTAGGTGAATTAGAAATTCCTGATAATGCATATTATGGTGTACAGACCATGCGTGCCATGGAAAACTTCCAGATTACAGGCTATACTGCCGATCCGCTTTTTATCAAAGCCTTGGGTATGGTCAAAAAGGCTGCGGCCTTGGCCAATATGAAAATCGGTCTTTTGGATGAAAAAATCGGCAATGCTATGGTTCAGGCCTGCGATGATATTATCAGCGGCAAGCTGAACGACCAGTTCCCGACCGATCCGATTCAGGGCGGTGCCGGAACATCCTTCAATATGAATACGAACGAAGTAATCTGTAACCGCGCTTTGGAAATTCTAGGTCGTCCGCGCGGCGATTATAATTATATCAGCCCTAATAACCATGCCAATATGTCGCAGTCCACTAACGATGTTATTCCTACATCCATCCGTGTCTGCGCTCTGATGCGCGCCGAACAGCTTATTATTGCCTTGGAAAACCTGGCGGATTCCTTTGATAAGAAAGGCGAGGAATTCAAGGATGTACTGAAAATCGGCCGTACGCATCTGCAGGACGCTGTGCCTATTACCTTAGGCCTGGAGTTCAAAGCCTTTGCTTCTTCCATGCGCAGACGCAGTAACTACATTCGCCGCAGCTGTGAGCTGCTGCACACCATGAATATGGGCGCAACAGCAGTCGGAACCGGCCTGAATGCCGATCCCGAATATATCAAAGAGGTTTGCGAACAGCTTACACTGGTTACCGGCGAGAGCTTCACTACCGCGGACAATCTTGTTGATGCTACCAGTAACACGGATATCTTTACCGATTTGTCCTCCAGTTTGAAAACATCGGCACTTTCGCTGATTAAAATTTCCAATGACCTGCGTCTGATGGCCTCCGGTCCGAGGGCAGGCTTCTGCGAAATTACGTTGCCGCCGCGTCAGCCAGGTTCCTCTATCATGCCGGGTAAGGTTAACCCCGTTATCCCCGAGGTAGTGGACCAGACCTGCTATCAGGTAATTGCCAACGATTTGGCTGTGGCCTTCGGCGTAGAAAACGGCCAGTTCCAGCTTAATGTTATGGAACCCGTTATGGCTTACAATATTTTCAATTCCTTGCGTTTTCTGACCAATGCTGTCAATACGCTGCGTACCCGCTGCGTAGACGGCATTAAGGCTAATCGTGCCCAATGCGCGGAATGGCTGGATAAGAGCGTGGGCATTGTTACGGCGTTGCTGCCGCATATCGGTTACGAAACCTGCTCCGTTTTGGCGAAGGAGGCACTGGCAACCAACAGAAATATTAAGGACCTGCTCATTGAACGCAAGGTGCTGAGCAAAGAGGATCTGGATATTATCCTGGCACCTGCGGAAATGACCAGACCGGGTATTGCCGGCAAGGAGCTTTTGAAGAAGATTCATGAGTCCAGAGAAGAGCTGGTGTAAAGCACAAGAGAGCAGTTCTGTTATAACAATAGAATAAAAGCAAAAGCTGCAGCTATGCTCCTGAGTACGGGAGCAGGCTGCAGCTTTTTTGTTGTGTGCCTTGGGAATTTTGCTTATCAACATAAGAAATTTTCTTACGTCCTACCCGAAATCATGCTTTGGGGTGGGGGAAAAGAGCATCTTTGTTGCTATAATTATAATGACCGAAACTAATTTAGGAGGTTGATGAATATGCGCATTTATAAGAAATTGTTTTCCTGCTTAGCCTTATTTTTACTTTGCATCGTGTGCTTGCTTGCGGATGCTCCCGAGGTTCGGGCAGCGGAATTTCTGACTGCTGATGACGGGACATTTCTTTATATGAACAGCAGAGAGCTGGCAATCAGTGATGAGGAAGAAGGCGTGCAATTATTCCTTGCCGATGACGGCACCCTGCAGCTGATGAACAAAAATACCAAAGATGTTTATAAGACCTTTGTTCCTGCGGAGAATGGAATGGTTGGCTATAAGGTGCGGGATGTTTTTACCGCCAATCCCGAAAACATATTTTTTGAAATAAATGCCACTATCGGCGCTCATGCGCAGAACTGCGGTTATTGGCTTATCGGTAAGCAAAACGGACAATGGCTGACTTATGTAACCTTGGAGGATTTAGCGAAAAACGGCTATGCCGTTGACCAATGGCGGCAAATTGTTACCAAGATTAATACGGATGGCAGCGGACGTTTTATTCTGCTCAGCCAATATGAATATATGCCTCCGGAAGCAACCTTTGGCATGCAGAGAAAATATTGCACGGATTTGCAGCTGGAGCTTTTGTGGGATGATGCTGCGCAAGGATTTGTTATGCGCAGATTGTAATAAGCATATGGAATAAGTAAAACAGGCAGCGGATTTGCTGCCTGTTTTGTGTGCAGAAATCTATGCTTTGTTTAGAAATATTTTGCGAGCAGGGCCTCTGTCAAAGGATGCAAACAGTGCATTAGGTTCTGTGGCGTAATTTACACAATAAAAAACGCTGATGTGTAAGCATCAGCGTTAACTTCTGGTAGCGCTAAAGGGAATCGAACCCTTGATTTCGCCTTGAGAGGGCGACGTCTTAGCCGCTTGACCATAGCGCCATTTGGCTCCGGGACTAGGACTCGAACCCAGACCGAATGATCCAGAGTCACTTGTGCTACCATTACACCATCCCGGAGTAGCAGTTCTTTTTGAGCACGCTCATCAGAACAATAACGATTATAGCAGATAGATAGCAGTTGGTCAAGTGCTTTTTTTGAAAAAAGTAGAATTTTTTTAGAAAAAGTTTTAGAGAACCGGCAACGTTTGTTTGAATTATAGATTGACGCATATGCTTTAGCATGATAAAATCAAGATAATACAACGATTAAATAACAGTGAATAAATATTCGTGACAGGGAGTGATAGCATGAAGCTTTTACATTTGTCGGATCTGCATTTAGGAAAAAAACTCAATGAATTTTCTCTTTATGAGGATCAAAAATATATTTTACAACGGATTGTACAGATGATTTGCGCCAAGCAGCCTGATTGCGTACTGCTTGCCGGAGATATTTACGATAAACCGGTACCGCCGGCAGAAGCTGTCGTTTTGTTTGATGATTTTCTGAATCAGTTGGCGGAGCTTAAGGTGCCTGTGTGCATCATCAGCGGCAACCATGATTCGGCAGAGCGCTTGGCGTTCGGCGCGCAGCTGATGAGCGGCAGCGGCATTCATTTTGCGGGCAGCTACAACGGTGAGGAGCAGAAGCTTGTGCTAGAGGATGAATTCGGCAAGGTGAATATTTTCCTGCTGCCTTTTTTGAAGCCTGCTGTTGTGAAGCATTGGGCACCGGAGGAGGCTGCAGCTGAGATTACAGGCTACCATGATGCGGTGAAATATGCTGTATCGCAGCTGCAGTTGGCACAGGACGAGCGCAATGTGCTTGTTGCGCATCAGTTTGTTACCGGCGCCGTTACCGCAGGCAGCGAGGCCGTTAATGTGGGCGGATTGGATAATATCGGTGCGGAGGTTTTTGCTGCTTTTGATTATGTGGCTTTGGGGCACATCCATAATCCGCAGAATGTCGGCGGTAATGAGCGCATCCGTTATTGCGGTACACCGCTGAAATATTCCTTTAGCGAATGGCAGCAGCAAAAATCCGTGACGCTGGTGGAGCTTGCCGAAAAAGGCAATATGAAGGTTACGCAGCTGCCGCTGACACCGTTGCGTGAAGTGCGTTATTTAAAGGATACCTTTGAAAATTTAATGGCAAAGCTGACATATGCCATGTTCCCAATGGATGAGAATGGCTGTCTGCAGGATTTTTATTATCTGACGCTTACTGATGAAAACGATATCCCGAATGCTATGCAGCGCCTGCAGTCGGTGTATAAGAATTTGCTGCAGCTTGATTACGACAATAAGCGCATGCAGGCGAATGCCGAGCTGGAGCTTACGGAAAATCCGGTAGAGAAAACACCGTTGGAGCTTATTGATGATTTTTATCGCCTGCAGAACAATCAGGAGCTGAGCGAGGACCAGAAGCAGTATCTTACGAATCTGCTGTCGGAAATGGGAGGTGACATATTATGAGACCGCTGAAGCTGGTTATGAGTGCGTTTGGTCCGTATGCAGGCCAAACCGTTATAGATTTTTCCAAGCTCGGAGAGCAGGGGCTGTATCTGATTACCGGCGATACAGGTGCCGGAAAAACCGTAATTTTCGATGCTGTTTCCTATGCCCTGTACGGACAGACGAGCGGCGGTGTGCGTGATGCCAATATGCTGCGCAGCCAATATGCGGACGCGGATACACCGACGTTTGTGGAGCTGGAGTTTTCCTTCCGCGGCAAGTGCTACAGGGTAAGACGCAATCCTGAGTACCGCCGTCCGTCGAAGCGTGGCGGCGGTATGACGAAGGAAAAGGCCGGCGCCGAGCTGTACTATCCTGATGGACGCGTACCGGTAACGAGAATGTCTGATGTAGACAAGAGCATCGTGGAGCTGTTGGGGCTTAATCACAAGCAGTTTACGCAGATTACGATGATTGCTCAGGGACAGTTCCGCAAATTTTTGGATACCAATACGGATGAGCGCAGTAAAATCTTCCGTGATTTATTTCATACCTACTTTTTCCAACAGCTGCAGGATAAGCTGAAGCAGGATGCTGTGGCCAAGCGTAACGAATTTGCCGAGCAGCAGCGCCGAAGCGAGCAGGCGCTGAACGGCATCAGCTGCATTTATTCTGCTTATACGGAAAAGCTGCAGAGCTTTGCCGCGCGTCACTATGAAGGCTGTGTTGAAGAAATACTGGCCTTGGTTGACACAATTATTGCTCTTGACGAAAAGGAACAGCAGCAGGTGGCGGCAGCGGCGGCTATTGTGACGAAAAATCTGACTGCGCTGCAGGACAGCCTGAGCGCTATTGATAAAAAGCAGCAGCTTGAAAAATATATGCAGACGACAGAAGTGAGAATAGCAGGCATGCAAAAGCAGCTGGAGCAGGAGGCTGCAGCAGCAGTGCAAAGACAGGAGGCTCTGCAAAAGCTTGAGGCAGAGGTCAATGAAGCGCAAAAGGGCGAGGTGGAGCTGGCACAGCTGCAAACAGAAAGGCAGCAGCTGGCTGCACGCCAAAGAGAGCTGCTGCAACTGCAGGATATGCAGCAGCGTTACCAAAGGCAGGAGGTTGCACTTCTGCAGAAGCGTCAGGAGTATAAGCAGGCCTGCGATAATTTCAATCATCTTAATGAGCTGAGCGACGCTTGTTTTGACAGATTTTTGGGCGCGCAGGCGGGACTTTTGGCGCACGATAAGCTGAAGCCCGGCAAGCCCTGCCCGGTTTGCGGTTCCTGCGAGCATCCGCAGCCTGTGCAGCTGGCGCAGGATGCACCTACCGAAAATGATGTTGAGCAGGCGCGCGCTAAAGCTGAGGCTGCTCAGAAGATAAGGGATGGTCTTATAGGTGAAGGCAAGGCTTTAAAGGAACATCTGGAGCTGGACAAAACCTTGCTGCTAGGCAAGGGCGTGGAGCTGCTTGGCTGTGATGATTTGAAGCTGATTGCCGAAAGAGCGCAGGCAGAACTGAAGGATGTTAATAATAAGATTACGTCCCTGCGTCTGAAGATGGGCTTTTTGCAGGAAAAGGTGGAGCAATACCGTAAGCTGGCGAAAGCGTTGGAGCAGCAGAAGGCTGCCGACAAGCAGGCGGAGGCTGCGGCGCAAAACTTAAGGCAGCAGCTGGCAGGTGCCGAAGGACAGCTGCAGGAGCTGAAAAAGCAGCTTGCCGAGCAGAATGAGCTGCTGACGGATGTGGATGAACAGAAGCTGCAGCAGGAGCATGAAAAGCTGTTGGCGCAGCAGCGGGAGCTGGAGCTGCAGGATAAGCGGCTGTATGCCGCAATCAAGAATAATCAGCGGATTAAGCAGGAGGTAAGCGGCTACGAAGCGCGCAGGGCAGCCTGCGAAGCGGAATACAGCTTGATCAACAGCCTTTCCGCAACGTTGAACGGAACCTTGACAGGCAAAAAACGCGTTAATCTGGAAACCTATGTGCAGATGCACTACTTCGATAAAATTCTGCAGCGCGCCAATGTAAGGCTGCTGTACATGAGCCGCGGGCAGTACGAGCTGTGCCGTGACAAAATGCAGGATGCGGACAGCAAGACGGGCAACAGCAAAACAGGCCTCGATTTGGAGGTCAAGGATTACTACAGCGGTAATTTGCGCAGCGTCAAAACCTTGAGCGGCGGCGAATCCTTCATGGCATCGCTGGCGTTGGCGCTGGGATTGGCAGATGAGGTGCAGTCTAGTGCCGGCGGTATTCAACTGGACACAATGTTTGTTGACGAAGGCTTCGGCTCGCTGGATGACAGCAGTCTGCAGCAGGCAATTGCTACGCTGCAGGGCCTCAGTGAAGGCCATCGCCTTGTAGGCATAATTTCGCACGTACATGACTTGCAGGAAATGATTGATAAAAAAATTCTCGTCAAGAAAAAACGCGGCCTCCAGGGGACGGGCAGCGAAGTCGCACTGATGGTAGATTAAGGCAAAAATATCACTGCGGAAGCAGAAAATCACTTTACCATAGATTGTCAGTGTGATAAAATAATCTTTATACTTAAAAGACAAATTTATTGCTGACATGTTCGTAGCAGCAGTTAAAAAAACAATTTATGGAGGGCTTGACGATGAAATTATTGGAAGAAAAAATTGTTAATGACGGTGTTATCAAAAGCGGTAATGTCCTGAAGGTTGACAGCTTTTTAAATCATCAGATTGATGTGCCGTTTGTTGCGGAGCTTGGTAAAGAATTAAAGCGCTTGTTTGCAGACAGGAATATTACTAAAATCCTGACTATTGAAGCCTCCGGTATTGGTATTGCCTGCGTTGCGGCAATGTATTTTGGCGTTCCGGTAGTGTTTGCCAAAAAATCCAGCGGCAGCAATATGGATAAGGATGTTTACTTTACTCAAATTTATTCCTATACCCATAGCAAAACAAACGACGTTGTTGTTTCCAAAAGATTCCTGTCCAAAACAGACCATGTGCTGATTATTGATGACTTCCTGGCTAACGGTTGTGCACTGGAAGGACTTATCGATATTGTACGTCAGTCCGGCGCTACTGTTGAAGGCGTTGGCGTTGCTGTAGAAAAAGGCTTCCAGGGCGGCGGCGACAAGCTGCGCAAAGCCGGCTACAACCTGCATTCCTTAGCTATTATTGATAAGATGGATGCAAAAACCAACACAGTAGTGTTCAGACATGAGGAAGCGTAATGAGCGAAAAACAATATGCGGTTGCACCTTGATGATGTTCGGTTCTATCGTAGTCAGCGGCGTGCAGATGATTGCTAACTGCGGCTACAACACCCGCAATGTAACGATTGCTTCTTTGGCACTCAGCATCGGCATCGGCTTTACTCAGACACCGGCAATTTTTAAGATTTTCCCTGATTTGATTAAGAATGTTTTTGCAGAAAACTGTGTAGCCGTAGTTTTTATCGTGGCTATGGTGTTAAATATCATTCTGCCTAAAGAGGAAGAAGAATAACGATACGTGTTTTAGAATAAAGAGGGGTTACAAATGAAGATTATTGATGCCCATATGCATTATTACAATGTTGATGGTTTTGTGCAGGTTGCAGCCAATGCAGGTTATGAAAATACAGCGGCCTGCTGGCAGAAGATATGCGAAGAAAACAATATCGTCTTTTCTGTAGCTATGGGCAACACTAATTATACGTCTTCGAAATACGGTGGTGTCACACCGCGCATGATTGACCTTGCAGCGCCTTTTGACGAGGAGCATTACAATCAGCCGCAGAACATGGGTTACTGCATGGGTGTAAACAGCGAGGCTATAACCGAAGCAAATGCGGAAAAAACGGCGCAGGAATTTGAACGCTTCATTAAGGACCCGCATTGTCTGGGCATTAAGCTCTATCCCGGTTATAACGCTGTCTATGTCAACGATAAAAGGCATTGGCCACTGTTTGAACTGGCGCGTGCCTATAATGTGCCTGTTGCAATTCACACAGGCGATACAGCCTGGCCCAGCGGTCTTTTGAAATATTCGCATCCGCTGACTGTTGATGAAGCAGCAGTGGCGTTTCCTGATGTTACCTTTGTTATAGCGCACTGTGGTTGCCCATGGTTTGCCGATGCGGCAGAGGTGGCCTGCAAGAACGCCAACGTATGCATTGACCTTTCTGGTCTGGTGGAGGGCAATCCTAAACCGCTGATGCTGCTCGAAAGACAGCGTGGCTTTTTGCGTCAGCTGCATACCTGGCTGAATTATCTTGGCAATTACGAAAAAATCATGTATGGCAGCGACTGGCCGCTTGTAAATATTCCCCTGTATATCTGGATGATCAGCCATGTTGTTCCCGAATGCTATCACGAGGATGTATTTTATAACAATGCAGTAAGAATTTACAGTAAAATCGGCAAACTGCTGGAAAAGTGCGGAGGTTGAGATGGGACAGCCTGATATCAAAGAAATAGAGGCAGGACTTAAGGATTGGGACTTTGTGCGCAATCTGCCTGCTGCAATCGGTGATTATACCCTTGTGCCGGGCTCCGGCATCGACGGACAGATTTTGAATATTGCAGCCTATGTGCACGAAGCGTCGCACTGTCGTCTTGATTTGACTTATACAAAAGAAACCTTTGATTATGTGCCGGTAAAAACCGTAGGCCTGCATACGTTTCGTGACGTGCGCTTCTTCTGCCGTGACCGCGAGCACTTTGCCGACATGATGCGCAAGAGCCTGCCGGATATTTTGGCCAGCATGGACAAGAAAACCGTGCATAAGCTGCCGTATGAAGCAAAAGCGCTGCATTTTGAGCAGTGGGACTACTGGCGCTCGCTGCCTGCTCAGGTAGGCGATTATGAGCTGTATATTACGCCTGATAATCCTTTGCCTTATATCAACGGTTCCTTTATCTTTTTGGATTATACTGATTTTAAGCATGGCAATCAGATATACTTTTCCTATAATATTTTCCGTGATGAGTTGTTTGCGGAAATGCGCAAGAATCATCTGCCATTGACCACAGACGCTTTTGACGTGCTTGGCAACGTGCCGGCAGAGGATAAGCTGCAGGCTTTGCAGGTGCATATGGAAGCAAATTTAATGGCCACATTGGAAAATTTAAAAAAAGTATAAAAAGCTGTTGACAAAACGAGGTCAACCCTGTATAATATAATTCATAGTTGATTGGCCCGGTGGTTCAGTTGGTTAGAATGCCGCCCTGTCACGGCGGAGGTCGTGGGTTCGAGTCCCATCCGGGTCGCCATTACGCCTCGGTAGCTCAGTTGGTAGAGCAAAGGACTGAAAATCCTTGTGTCCACAGTTCGATTCTGTGCTGAGGCACCAATCCAAAAACAGCACCTGCTATTGCGGGTGTTTTTTTATTATCTGTATATCTATATCTGCTTAAACACATTTTTCAGCCAGCAAGGAGTGTTATCATGTTTGAAAAATTTTTCCATGAAGTAACCGGTCCCTATATCTGGGGTCTGATTCTGCTTTTATCCCTGCGTGCCATCTTCTCTTCCGTACGCAAAAAGGATTATCCGCACGCTGCTGCCTTTATCGTTGTAGCCATTGCTGCCGCATTTATGACAGCAAGCGCACTTGATATGCTTCCGCCTGCTATAGCAGAAATATTTGCATAAGAAAAAGGCCGCTGCGCAGCGACCTTTTTACAAGCAAAAACGCCGCTTTCGCGGCGTTTTTTTGTGTTTATTTTCAGTTGATGCCGGTTACATCAAAGCCGGTATCCTCAACAGCAGTCTTCAAAACTGCATCATCCAGGCCTGCGCCCTCAACAACCGCATTATTGTTTTCCAGAGAAACAACAACACTTGTTACACCTTCTACAGCAGCAAGTGCTTCCTTAACGGCGCCAACACAATGCTGGCAATGCATACCTTCAATAGCAATAGTCTTAGTCATAATAAAATCTCCTTTGCAATTACAATTTTATAAAACGCAGTCTTAGTGCGTTAGTAACAACAGAAACACTGCTGCAGCTCATCGCCGCTGCAGCAATCAGCGGATTCAGCAGCCAGCCGAAGGCTGTATAAAATACACCTGCGGCAAACGGAATACCAACGGCATTATAAATAAAGGCCCAGAAAAGATTTTCCTTGATATTGGTCATCACGCTGCGGCTTAAGCAAATTGCTTTCGCCACATCCAACAAGTCGCTTTTGATTAAAACCATATCAGCAGCCTCAATCGCAATATCCGTACCGGCACCGATAGCGATACCTACATCGGCACGCGCCAACGCAGGCGCATCGTTGATGCCATCACCTACCATGGCAACAATATGGCCTTCCTGCTGCAGCTTGCGTACCACCGCTTCCTTATCCTGCGGCAGCACCTGCGCCACAGCCTCATCAACACCCACCTGCGTGCGAATTGCCTCCGCCGTCGCCCTATTATCACCGGTCACCATCAGCACGCGTAGGCCCATTGCCTGCAGCTTGCCTATTGCCTCCTTACTCGTAGGCTTTACGGTATCGGCAACAGCAATACAGCCTAAAAGCTCGCCTGCACTCACAAAATATAATGGTGTTTTTCCCTGAGCCGCCAGCTTGTCATACTGATCCATCAAACTGCTGACATCAACATTTAACGCCTCCAACAGCTTGAGATTACCTGCTGCACATTCAGTTCCCACAAGTTCCGCTGTAACACCCTGACCGGGAATTTGCTTATAATTGCCGGCTTCCGGCAAAACAAGCTGCTTTGCTTCGGCAGCAGCAACAATAGCTTCACCCAAGGGATGCTCCGACAGCTTTTCCAGTCCTGCGGCAAAAGCCAGCAATTCATTTTCCGTAACCTTTACAGGCAAAATATCCGTCACTACCGGCTTGCCCGCTGTAATGGTGCCTGTTTTATCTAAGATAACGGTATCAACCTTATGTGCCGTTTCCAACGCTGTTGCCGATTTAATCAAAATACCGCTCTTGGCACCGCGCCCTGTTCCGACCATAATCGCTGTCGGTGTTGCCAATCCCAAAGCACAGGGGCAGGAAATAACGAGCACCGAAATAGCTATCGTCAGTGCAAAATGCCAGCTTGCACCCAGCGCCAGCCAGACAGCCGCCGCAAGCACGGCAATGCCTATAACGGCAGGCACAAAATAGCCGCTCACCTTATCAGCTAGCTTGGCAATAGGCGCTTTAGAAGATGTTGCCTCATCCACTAGCGCAATAATCTTCGCTAAAGCAGTATCTGCACCAATCGCAGTCGCTTCCATCTTAAAGTAACCGCTTCTGTTAATAGTGCCGCCGATAACCTTGTCCCCGATTGTTTTATCTACCGGCAGGCTTTCACCCGTCAGTGCGCTTTCGTCCAAAGCAGCACTGCCATCAATAATTTTACCGTCCACGGGCACGGATGCACCGCTTTTTACAATCAGCACATCACCTGTTACAACCTCCTCCACAGGAATTTCTCCCTGCAGACCATGACGCTCGACAAGCGCAGTTTTTGGTGTAAGGTTCATCAGCGCCTTAATCGCATCAGAGGTGTGGCTTTTTGCCCGCGCCTCCATAAACTTGCCTAAGGTTACAAGCGCCAAAATAACGGCACTCGCTTCAAAATATAAAGCATCGGCAAAGCCTGGCAGCAAATCAAGACGGTTATGTCCAAAGGCATACGCTATGCCAAATACGGAATATAAACCGTAAATAAACGATGCACCGCTGCCTACGGCAATCAGGGAATCCATGTTAGGCGCACCGCTTAAAAGATTACGCACACCGTGGATAAAATACTTGCGGTCGATAAAGAGTACCGGAATACACCACAGCATCTGCAGCAAAGCATTAATCAGCTCGTTTTCCTGCCCCAGAATAAAGCTTGGCAGCGGCCAGCCCCACATACGCCCCATGTGCTGATAAAAAACAAGACCGGCAAAAATCAGCGAGCCGATAAGGCGCTGCTTCATCTCCGCCATCTCCTGCGCCGCCGTATCCTGCTGCGGCACAGGCGCAGCGGCAGCTCCTGCGGCATGCACACTTGCACCGAAGCCCAGCTTTTCAATGCGGGCAATAATCGCTTTTTCATCTACAACGCTTTCATCAAAGCTAACGTGCGCATTATTTTTCAGCAGATTAACACTCATCTGCTCCACGCCCTGCATCCTGTTGACAACCTTTTCTATGCGTGACGAGCAGGCACTGCAGCTCATACCCGTTATATCCAGTAACTGTTTTTTCATCGTGACTCCTTTCGCTTACTATCTATTTGACGTAAAAAATTTTGTCTGCTATTATTATAGCAAACGCTACCTTTATTTCAAGAATGCACTATTTAGGTAGATAGTATGTAAAAAGATACTGTAAAGATATATAATTTTTGATGCACAAGGCAGACATATGATTTTTTCATAGCATCATTATATCTTAATCACCTTGCTCTTTGCAGAAAGGAAACTCCAAATGAAAGACACTATTAACGTCAACTGTCCCGTTGCCGCCACGCTGCAGCTCATCGGCGGCAAATATAAAGCACTGCTCCTATGGCACCTGTCCGGAAAAATTTTGCGCTTCAACGAGCTGCGCCGCCTCGTCCCCGAAGCCACACCCAAGATGCTCACCCAGCAATTACGCGAGCTGGAAGGTGACGGCTTGATTGCGCGCAAGGTGTACGCCGTCGTGCCGCCTAAGGTTGAGTACAGCCTGACGCCGCGGGGCGAAAGCCTCTTCCCCATCCTGCAGGCCATGTACGCCTGGGGCAGCAAGCTTTTAGAGGGTGAAGGCATCTGCCCGGAATGCTCCATGAAACCTGTGGAAGCAGAGCATTGCTGCTGCCACGATAAAAACGAATAGAAAAGAAAATTTCGGCAGAACGATTATATTTAGCGTTCTACCGAAGTTTTTTCGTTCCATTTTAAAACAGCCGAAATATTTTATTCACACACATCTTGCAAATGGTTTTAAAACAAAATAAATAATACAAAAAGCACGCTGCAGCCTGCGCTTTCGCGCAAGCCGCAACGTGCTCTTATAATACTTAAAATCAGCCGATTTCTGCTTCCTTTTCAGTACCGCGAACGTTGATCGGATGGTTGTTTTCGTCAACCATTACAACCTTCGGTACATAGGTTTTAGCTTCTTCCTCGGTCATGAGGCTGTAAGCGATGATGATAACAGTATCGCCAACCAGAACTTTACGTGCAGCAGCACCGTTCAGGCAGATAACACCGCTGCCACGCTCACCGGCGATAACATAGGTTTCCAGACGGTTACCGTTGTTGTTGTCAACGATTTGTACACGCTCGCCCGGAAGAATACCGGACAGCTCCAGCAGCTCGCTGTCGATAGTAATGCTGCCCATATATTCCAGATTAGCCTGGGTTACGGTAGCGCGATGAATTTTGCCATGGTGCATAGTATAAAGCATATTATTTCTCCTCCAAAACTACATTATCAATCAGACGGGTGGTGCCGAATTTAACAGCTACAGCCAGCAGGTTGCTGCCTGCCATCGGAGCTGCTACAGGTTTCAATTCCGGCAGTGCATAAATTTCAACATAATCAATATCAGACATAGGCTCTTCTTTAATGGAAGCAGTAACAGCCGCAGTAATCTTCACAGCGTCACGCTCACCTGCTTCGTACTGCTCCTTAGCAGCCTTCAGGCTACGGCTCAGTACCAGAGCTGCTTTGCGCTCTGCTTCATTCAGATAGGTGTTGCGGGAGCTCTTTGCCAAACCGTCAGCTTCGCGGACAATCGGCATAATGCGCAGCTGGATATTGAAGAACAGGTCTTTTACCATGCGTTTCAGCACCTCAACCTGTTGTGCGTCCTTCTGGCCGAAGTAAGCACGATCCGGTTGTGCCAGGTTAAACAGCTTGGTAACAACGGTAGTTACGCCACGGAAGTGAATCGGACGGGTACGGCCGCACAGAACCTTGGTAATCTCACCGGTTACTTCAACCCAGGTTGCATCCTCGCTCGGATACATTTCCTTCGGAGCCGGAGCGAAAACTACGTTAGCGCCCATGCTTTCTGCCAGCTTGCAGTCTGCCTCCAAAGTACGCGGATATGCGTCCAGGTCTTCGTTAGGACCGAATTGAGTCGGGTTTACGAAAACGCTGACTACAACAAAGTCATTTTCCATGTTAGCTGCTTTAATCAGGGATGCATGTCCTTCATGCAAAGCGCCCATAGTAGGCACCAAACCGATGGTCAAACCCTGAGCTTTAGCTGCTGCAACCTCTTCGCGCAGCTCTGCAACTGTATGTACTAATTTCATTTTGAATTACCTCACTTTATTTATGAAAGTATTAATATAATTTTTCTAAAACAGCATCGTCAATCTTAAAGGTATGCTCCGGAGCAGGGAAGGTTCTTGCCTTAACATCGGCAATATATTCCTTTACTGCTTCTACGGTAGTATCATGCAGATTAGCATACTTCTTAACAAATTTCGGACAGAAGCCGGTGGAAATACCAAGCAAATCATTGCATACGAGCACCTGACCGTCGCAGCCGTTGCCGGCGCCGATACCGATGGTAGCCATAGTTTTCAGCTCAGCGGTTACCTTAGCAGCCAGTGCTGCCGGAACGCATTCCAGCACGCAGGCAAAAGCACCTGCAGCCTCCAAAGCCTTGGCATCATCAATCATTTTTTGTGCAGCGGCAATATCCTTGCCCTGTACCTTGAAGCCGCCCAGCTGATTTACAGATTGCGGAGTCAGACCGATATGAGCGCATACGGGAATGCCGGCTTGTGTCAGGCGTTCTACGAGAGGAACTACCTCAGAGCCGCCCTCCAGCTTAACTGCGGTGCAGCCTGTTTCCTTCAAGAAGCGTGCAGCATTATACATTGCATCAACAATGCTTGCCTGATAGCTCATAAACGGCATATCGCCAACTACTAAAGCAGTGCTGTTGCCACGCATAACAGCCTTGGTATGATGAATCATTTCATCCATCGTTACAGGGACTGTGGAATTATATCCTAAAATTACGTTACCCAGGGAATCACCCACAAGAATCATATCTACGCCTGCTTCGTTCACGTTGCGGGACATTGCTACGTCGTAAGCGGTTATCATCGTGATAGGTTCGCCCTTTTGCTTCATTTCTTTAATCGTTGCGACTGTTACTTGTTTGTTAGCCATAATATCCTCCAAGCAAATTTCTCAGCTCATCAGCTGCATTTTCGTCAATAGTGCCATTAGCAAGGGCTAGCGAGGTTGTCGCCAGGCCCAGAGAGCAATAGGCAGGAATTACAGCTTCCGGTAAGGCAGCAAGATGTTTCGCTACCGTGCTGACATCACCGCGGGCAATAGGTCCTGTAAGCACAGCCGCAGGATTTTGCGTAGCCTGCAAATTAGCCGCTGTGCCTTTGAACAAGGGAAGCAGTGCATCCCAGGCAGCTTCGTTGCTGCCGGTCCAGCGCGCCATCAGCTGCACCGCCATAGCCTCCACCGCTACAGCGTAGTTGGAGCAGATACACGCTGCCGCATGGTAGGCCGCACGTTCTTCAGCCGGTACGCTGAACGCTTTACCGCCAAAAAGCTCTACGAGCTTTTTGCCTGCGTCCTGCGCTTCGCTGTCACCATCCAGCGCCATATACACACCTGCAAGCTGTGTATTGCCGCCGGCAAAGCTCTGCAGCGGATGCAGACTGCCTACGTGTGCGCCCAACTGCGTAAGCGGAGCCAACGGCTCCAGTCCCACACTGCCGCTCACATGCAGCACAACCTTAGCTGCCGGCGTCACGCTTTGCGCCAGCTCTTCTGCTACCGTACCAATTAAACGATCCGGTACGGTAAGCAGCAGCACGTCCGTTGCCTGCCACAGCTCAACGTTATCCGTCACCGGTACGCCAAACTGCTGCGCCAGCTGTGCGCTATGCCGCTCGGATGCAGCCGTAATGCCGGCCAGCACGCCCGCCTCATGCAGACATGCAGCCAGACGGCTGCCAACGCGGCCACCGCCAATAATACCAACCTTCAAGATTGCCCTCCCTTCTGACCACAGGAGACGCTGTGCAAATTCAAGGCTACGGAATTGCCGATTAATGCCGAAGCATATAAAAAAGCGCATTCCGGTACGGAATGCGCATAGTTAGCCTGTTTGCGTCTTCGTCCCGGTCTTATAGATCCAAGCGAGTATTGACTTAAAATTTTTCAGAAGTAAGCTTTACTGTTAACTGCTCCAGCTCATCCTAAATGCTACTGTGCATCAGTAAATTTTACCGCACTTATAATAGCATAGAACCGCGCAGTTTGCAAGCAAAATATGCTATAATGAAAGAAAAACACAAGGAGGTCATCAGCATGCCCTATGTAAACATCAAAATCACCAAAGAGGGTAACGTTACCCCGGAGCAGAAGCGCGCTCTCATCGAAGGTGCGACCAATCTTCTGCACGACGTTTTAGGCAAAAACAAATCCACCACTGTTGTCACCATCGACGAGGTTGATACAGATAACTGGGGCATCGGCGGCATCCCTGTAACCGAAATCCGTAAAAATGCGGCAGCCAAAAAATAAATTTCTTCTACCTATTTTAATATTAACATCGTTAACCACAAGATAAGCAAAGATTGACAGTTATAACCACAAAATATAGCTGTCAGTCTTTTTTTATGCCCAACCGCCATGGTTAACCATACTATTTTACTAGGTTGACATTGAAATTTTCACAGCGTATACTTAAGCTATACTAAAGTTAACCATATAGAATCTTAAGTTAACCAAAATAAATTACGAAGGTGAAAATTATGAGTAAAGGTCTTTTCATTACAGCAATCGGTACAGATATCGGTAAAACATACGTTACCGGTCTGCTTGTTAAACGCTTGCGTGATGCAGGTGTCAACGCAGGCTATTACAAGGCAGCACTGAGCGGCGCTGAAGAACAGCTTGACGGCACCTGGCTGCCGGGTGACGCAGCCTTTGTTGCTAAAACCGCCAACATCCCGGAAAAACCGGGAAACCTTGTTTCCTATATTTATAAGGAAGCAGTTTCCCCGCATCTGGCAGCACTGCGCGAGGGCAATCCCGTAGAAATGGAAAAGATTGAGGCTGACTATCAGGCATCTCTTGCCAAATATGATTACGTTACCATGGAAGGCAGCGGTGGCATCATCTGCCCCATCCGTTGGGATGAAGAGCACATCCTGCTCGAAGACATCATCAAAAAGCTCAACTTAGGTGTACTGGTAATCTCCAACGCAGCGCTCGGTTCCATCAATAACTGCGTACTGACCATCTCCTACCTCAAACAGAAAAACATTCCCGTCCGCGGCATCATCCTTAACAACTATGACGGCAGTAACTTCATGCAAGCCGACAACAAGCGTATGATGGAAGAAATTACAGCGGTCCCCGTACTTGCCTGCGTACCGCCGAACGCCAGCGAGCTTGATATTGATGTAGAAGTGCTTAAAGGATTATATAAATAAAAATTAACAGCCCACTTTAGTCTCGCTCACGCTCGACAGTTCCCCCAAGGGGGAACCAAGAAAGTCCTAATTACACGCTCTTGCCTGCCCCTATGGGGCAGGTGCCGAACAACGTGAGCCGGAAGGGGGCATAAACAATAATGACACAAAACTCAGGAGGAAGAAAAAATGAACGATAGAGTAGCAGATTTACAAAAAAGAGATTTAGCCCACATCTGGCATCCCTGTTCCCAAATGAAGGACTACGAAACCTTACGTCCTATCATCGTTGACCACGCTAAAGGCCCCTACCTCTACGCAGCCGACGGTACCGAATATCTCGATATCATCAGCAGCTGGTGGTGCAACCTTTTAGGTCACTGTAATCCCAAAATCAACGCTGCCATCAAAGAGCAGATTGAACAATTAGAGCACGTTATCTTCGTTAACTTCACCCACGAGCCTGCTATCAAGCTTTGCGAAGAGCTTACCGAAGTTCTCCCCAAAGGCCTGAACAAATTCAACTTTGCCGATAACGGCTCCTCTTCTGTAGAAATCGCACTGAAAATTGCCTTCCAATATCAGCTGCAGACCGGTCATCCGGAAAAACAGCGCTTCATGTGCCTCAGCGAAGGCTATCATGGCGAAACCATCGGCGCTCTGTCTGTAGGCAGTATGGATCTGTTCGCACAAATGTACAAGCCCATGATGATGAACAACATCCATGTAAAGGCACCTGATTGCTACCGCTGCCCGTTTGCCAAGGACCGCGAGCACTGCCAATGCGAATGCTTCAAATTTGCAGAAGAAGCATTTGCTAAGTATGCCAAAGAAACCGCTGCTATCATCGTTGAGCCTATCGTCCAAGGCTGCGCAGGCATGCGTATCTATCCGCCTCTCTACCTGCAAAAGCTGCGTAAACTCTGCGATGAATACGGCGTACTGCTGATTGCCGACGAAATTGCTACCGGCTTCGGCAGAACAGGCAAAATGTTCGCCTGCAACCATGCCGATATCACCCCAGATATCATGACCATCAGTAAAGCACTCACCGGCGGTTACCTGCCGATGGCTATTGTCTGCACCACCGATAAAATTTATGATGCTTTCTATGATGACTACAACAAAGGCAAGCAATTCATGCACAGCCACACCTATGCCGGTAACCCCATAGGCTGCGCAACTGCCCTCGCTGTACTCAAGATTATGAAGGAAGAAAAAATTCTCGAGCATGCTGCGGAAAAAGCAACATACTTCCATAATGCACTCATGGATACCTTCGGCGCTCATAAAAACATCGGCGAAATCCGTCATATCGGCCTGATTAACGCTATGGAGCTTGTTACCGATAAGGATAAGAAAATCGGCTTCGACGGCGACCTGCGTATCGGCTACGAGATTTACAAAAAAGCACTTACCCACGGTCTGCTGCTGCGTCCTCTAGGCAACGTCATCTACTTCAACCCGCCGCTGAATATCGAAAATAAAGATCTGGATAAGGCTATAGCACTGGCTAAACAATCCATGGATGAGGTTTTAAAATAAGGAGCGAATAAATGAAAGATTTGAGTATGAAAGAGCTGACTACTATCGCTTTATTAGGTGTCTTGATTCTGATTTCAGGTTCTTTTAAAATCCCTTCGCCAATTGCCGGTGGCGAATTCCAGTTATCTGCACCAATCGCCGTACTCATCTGCGCCTGCTTCGGCTTTAAACGCTACATTATCGCAGGTATCCTTGCAAGTATGCTCGGTATGATGCTCGGTATGCACAACATCATCAACGTGCTTGTACAGATGGTATTCCGCGTTGTTGCCGGTGGCACCATGGCCCTGCTCGGAACTAATCTGCTTACTGTTGCTGTCAGCGGACCGCTCGGAACCTTCGCTGCCCGCCTCGTACTGTGGCAGGTTACCGGTGTAAACTGGATGGTACTCACCGCCGCAGCCTTCCCCGGTATGATTTTTACCGCAGTTGCCGCCGGTGCATTTTATAAGCCCGCAAAACAACTGCTTACCAAGGTTGCTTTGCTCAGAGGCTGATAAATAGTTTAGAGAGGCCCCCTTTAGTCTCGCTGACGCTCGACAGTTCCCCCAAGGGGAACCAAGAAATTCCGATTGCAGATTCTTGCCTGCCCCTTGCACTCTTCGAGTATAACACGACCAACATTTTTCATTACATGAAAAATAGGTCTTAGTTGAAGTGGTAAACTTATTTTAGACACAGAGGGGGTATTTTTTGTACAGATAATAT